>Ga0307990_1001117_pt1 | contig 22886 bp, 22 predicted proteins | sample EllFjometagen129_FD_203168 | JGI IMG/M metagenome (GOLD analysis project Ga0307990, IMG submission 203168) | Marine microbial communities from Ellis Fjord, Antarctic Ocean - #129 | ecosystem: Environmental > Aquatic > Marine > Unclassified | place: Southern Ocean | collected 2014-10-08
AAAACAAAGGGCCTATCTTTATTGATGGCGCTTTTAGGTTTATGTTGCGCTGAAATAATTGTTGTTGCCAATAATTCTTAAAACTTCTCGAATAATTTTGAGTTTATGCCCCGAAGTAAACGCCGAATACCTTTTGTTCCGAACACTATTGGTTCGAGTCCCTTCGAGATAAATGTGAGATAGAGAGTGTCCTACGACCGCTTGACAAGTACACTGCCTGCCAATGCCAGTCTCACGCTGCAGCTGACGCAGAGAAACCTCTTGATTGCGTATTTTACGCCTTAATTCGATCCATTGATCCATATCTGTGTACACTCCTGTAATCTCCTGAAATAACAGACTGCAAAACATTTTTAAGCAACGTTTTGCTGACAATTATCACAGGTTTTAGGCTACAGTGATGCAGTTTTCAACCGCCCGCCAGGTGGGACAATTTTGCTCCGCCGTTTACAAAACTAATATTTGTGGTTTTAAATGAAGCTTTTTCAATAAGACATAAATAGTTATTTTGCTAAATACTCAAAGCTAGAAACAAGTTTAAAAAAATCTCGCTCATATTTCTTGTAAATAGATTCTTCTGCGAAAAAATTCATGAGATAACTAAACTGCCCCTGTTTCCAAACAATCTCGGTTGCCAGAACTTTTTGGGATGCATTTTTTGTTGAAGCTCTCCGAAACATGGACGTATGTCCCTTAACTGTAGATGTCTCATAAACCTCATTCTTAAGTAATTCAAAATCTTGATTTTTGTTTTTGTATATTTTAAGTCTCGTATCAATTAATGTTTTGGGAGAGACTACTTTCGGCACTTTAAACGCAACAAGATATATATAAACATCATCTCTTTCTTTTGGAATAATAAAGCGAATAAGAGGATTAGGAGATGACGACTCAACATTAATCAACCAATCTTTTGCAGGTGATTTAAATCGACAAGCAAAATCTTTATTTATATAAATGAGTCCTTCATCGCCCACTTCAATATCATTTACATCCAATGATGGATCTATTCTAAAGTCTTCTATATATATGTCAAAATCCTCTGTCAATGCCCAACGTAATCCCTGTGTACCTTGTAAGGTATTACTATGTTTTAGCTTTAGTAACGAAAATGAAACACCTACGTTGTCTGTACTTGCATCGACAGGTACCCAATATCCTACATATACTTCATTCCACATATGGCCGACCCAGCGTCCCAAAACCATTTTCTCACCTAGCACTATTCTTGTGGGAATACCAATCGACCGTGCAAGCGAAGCAAACAGTGTTGAGTACTCCACACATTTACCCTTTTTGATTTTGAGAACCTCAGGACCGGATAATGTCTCAGCAATACTCACTGGTTCTATATATTCAAACACCCAGGTACTTAGTGCCTCAATAGCTTCAAGGGCAGTTTTTTTGCCTTTAGTCACTTTTCGAGCAACATCGCAAATATTAGGATCATTTGGTTTGATATAACGAGTTTCGACTAAATACGGCTTGTATTTTTTATCTTTAACTGGATAGGCTGTTCTTGATCTAATAATTTTTGGCTTTTTAATTTCCAGAATGGTTTCCCAAATCTCATTCTTTTGCATTTTCCACATCACCTCTTGGCGCCAATCTTCAAAATCAAATTCCTCAAAAGGAATACCTTTCCACACCAATTTTACTTCCAATGTTTTAAGGCGTTGGGGGTGTTTTATGTCTTTGTTTATTGGAAAGATTAGCATATCCCTATTATCTAGCTTCAAGTAGTTGATCTCATTTGCATCTTTGGCAGTTCCAAGTATCATTTTCAACTTAGGTATATCATATTTTGCTTCTAACAACGTACCATCAGGCTGATACAATATCGTTCCACGCATAAAATGTGTATCAAGCTTTAAACTCCATGATGACCATGAATCATTACTTTCTTCGCAAGAAACTATGCATGGAATAGTTTCGAAAATTTCAGAGCTTATTAGGGTAGGTGTTATGGTCTTGGCAATTCCTTTTTGGTGCTCGTTTACTAAATCATTAAGGCACACGTCGAAAGTTATCTCTGGAGATAACTGTAAGATACGTTTCTGCTCTAAGCCAGCACGAGAAAAATTTATTACGAATTTATCGTCATTTACTTCACCATGAGCTCTTACTTTTCCAGCCCCTTGTTCGCCTTCAATACTAAAAGATATCGGCTCGTATGTTGATGTAACAGTATATTCCTTATGAAAAGACAACTGTTGTTTGTGCTCTCCGAATATGTCAATTAATATTTTTGAATCTATCTCATAACTGAAATTTCCATTTGCCAATTCTGTTACTATCGTATGTTGATAACCGTAACGATGATCTTGTGATACATATATATGCCATACATTACGCTTGCGAGGTGTTCCCATGGCATTGCTATACACAATTAAAACTGCCAAACATAATAAATAATTTAATCTTGGGTTCAGCATAGTTCTTACCTCTGACTTTATGTTACTTCATTGTTCAGTTCTTAAAAATAATATACATCCATTATTGATATGTCTTGTTGCCCAACAGTATATAATTAGATCGATTTATCCCATTACCGTTAACTCTCTTGCCGACCTTTTTTGTTGGGGGTTACAGTACGGGCAGCAAAGCCAAATATTTTAAGATCCTCACCAGATGTAGCCTTACTTAGATGAAGATTAATATAATCAGCATCAATAATATATTTCTTATCCGTACAATCGGGAGCATTAAAGCTTATTTGTTCGAGCACCTTCTCTATAATGGCATAAAGTCGGCGGGCACCAATATCCCGCTGGTTGTGATTTATTTTATAGGCTTTTTCAGCCATTGCTTTGATGCCATTATCAGTAAACTCTAACTCTATACCTTCCGTTTCTAGAAGGGCTATTTGTTGTTTCGTTAAAGCATTACGAGGTTCACTAAGAATGCGGTAGAAATGCTCGTTGTTTAGTTCCTTCAGTTGAACTTGTATAGGGAATCGGCCGTAAAGTTCTGGTATTAAGTCAGAAACTTTGTTTTGACTAAAAGCACCAGCCGCAATAAAGAGAATATAATCAGTTTTAACTATACCATGGTTTGTGTTAACAATAGTGCCCTCAACTAATGGTAATAAATCTCTTTGTACACCTTCACGAGAAATGTCAGGCCCAAAACCATGACTGCCACAAACTTTGTCGATCTCATCAAGAAAAACTATTCCCGATTGTTCTGTACATTTTATCGCCTTTTCGATCATCTTACTGTGATCAATAAGTTTTTCGAGTTCCTGTTGACGAATGATGTTACGAGCTTCTCGCACAGTAACACGACATAGTGATGGGCGGTTGGGTATTATTTTTTCAAGAAAGCTCTGCAGTTTAGGGACAATTTGCTCTGTGCCAAATCGATTGGGGACATTGGGTGACATGGTGTTATCTTCAACAGCAATTTCGATTTCTCGGTCTTCTAACAGGCCCTGTTGTAGTTGCCCTAGCAATTTCTCTTGAGAGTATTCTTTGGTATCACGGCTATCCTCAGAAACTCCCATAGAAAGTTGGTTAGATTTGGTAGACAACAAATAATGCAAAAGTTGTTGTTCGGCAGCATGTTCAGCTTTTTCCATATATTGTTGCGACATTTCGTCTCGCACCATTTGAATGGCAACTTCAAGAAGATCCCGGATTATATTTTCAACGTTATTCCCAACATATCCAACCTCAGTAAACTTGGTTGCTTCAACTTTAATAAAGGGCGCCTGTACTAAGGCAGCAAGACGGCGAGCTATTTCCGTCTTCCCCACACCAGTAGAGCCAATCATAATTATGTTTTTAGGGACAATTTCACTACGGATATCTGCAGATACTTGCTGACGACGCCAGCGATTACGGATAGCAATAGCCACAGCCTTTTTGGCATCATCTTGGCCGATAATAAATTTATCTAGTTCAGTAACGATTTTGCTTGGTGTCAAGTGTTCCATATTGTTCATAAAAATAGCAACCTCCCTATTCTCTACTGCACTATGATATTGTTAAATCATTTTTTCATTCATCGATTTTTTAGAATCTTTGTTGCAACTAGCACATATAATAAACTTATTCTTTAACTTTGGTTTTTATTATTATCTTGCGTGCAAGTAGACATTCGTCGGGGCATCCGTTTAGCGACCATCAGAAATAAAGCTATACTGGTTGTTGCAAATAAACACGCATAGCCTGCGGCAAGTAGTGCTTTTGAAGTTAAAGAAACAACGATTTCTATAAGTATAACGCCTACAAATATGTAAATTACATATATCCCACTAATGAGAATTAATTCGAGCAATGAGACGAAGCTTGTGTAGTTAAATGTTTTCTTTACAAAAGTAATAGTTAGGGTATGAGTAATAGCAATCAACCCCAAAGAGGTGCCCGCACATGCAATCCAGAGATATATCCAAAATTCCAATCTAATGTCACTATATATTGCAGAATAAATCAATCCGATGCTACATAATAATAAAGATAATATGCTTTGTACTATAATTCGTACAAATCCGCTGTAAAAACCTGCTCCTCTTTCAATTTGCATATCAATATATTTTCTTTCTTTTAGACCTATAGATCCGACATGTAAACACACCATACCGATTATGAAGCCATAAAAAGATATTTCTAAGATCAATAAAGCTGAACAATCAATACCATAACAGATACGCAATATCACGCTAAAACTAGAAAACACTACAAACGATAGCAATATAAAGGGTTCAGCTACTAAACGTTTCAACTCATGAAGTAAAATGATGGTGCCAGCCTTATTCATTTTCAATCCCCCATCGTTTAACTGCCCAAGCCAATAAAACTCGTCCTTGCCACAAAACTATAATCCAAACCACCAACGCAAAACATAAGATTAGGATATTATGTTTACCATCAATTGCTTGATACATAAACTGTAGAATTTTCATAGACATTTTTTTTTCTGATGAAGAAGTCAGTTCAAGATACCTTCTATATCCAAACCAAACAAAACTAGCATAATACCCAATGGTAGAAATCCACGCTACCATTAGCCCATGGCGCAGTTTATGACACCATAAATGTGCCGTAACCCACAATACAATTACAATCAATACCACACTAAGAACCATGCCCTTTAACAAAAGAAGGCTACATATTTTTCCTACAGGCAATGCCAAAATAAATGGGGACCAGAGACATGGCCAAAGTATTGCTTCAACAAATGCCGCCATGGCTACTGCTTCAGTAATTAAAATCAGTGATAACGCTGATGGTTTTCGCGAGTGATGATATAAAACTCGAATACTGCTTGAGCAACACAACGTATCATACATTTGAGCTGCTAAAGGAATCAAATAAATACCCATGAAGGAGATGTGTAACAAACTCACACATCTCACTCCAACAGTCAAGCCAAACATATCTATAATGGTTGAAAATTGGTCTTCTAAAAATTTTGTAGCTGGAGGAAATACAAAAACCCAACACCCACCATAGAGCAATAAACATAGAACAAGACTAACCCAGGCCAAATAGCCTGTTTTGTAACCCCTAAATGCTTGAAAAAAACAAAGCACTCGTAGTCGCATATGCAGATATAGTATGGCAATATCAGAAATTAATGTCATAAAAAATTCGTTTCGCTTATGTTTATTATCATACTTGACACCATATAATAGAATCACCTGAAACCAATATTCAAAATATCAATATAGGTTTCCTGTATAACAAGTATATATACTATTTTATATTTAATCACAAGATGTTAGATTAAATGCGGAGGCTACTCTTTCTTTTATATTTGAACCTCCTTCGGAAACATGGAAATCATCAACGCATTTCCCATTATCTATAATTATTATCGAATCGCAAACACTAGTAACAAATGAAAGATCATGCGAAGAAACAATAAATCGTTTTCCCGATTTTGCCATATTTTTGATCGCCATCTCTAAGACAATTCGACTCGGTATATCTAAACCCTCTGTTAATTCATCTGTAATTACTAAATCAACTTGAGAGGATACTGCTGCTACTACTTCAAGCTTACGCTTTGTTCCTTTTGACATCTGGGCCACTAGCTTAGTAAGTTCTCCATTTAATGAAAACCTTTCAATTAGCTCATTATATAAATCTCCCTGCCTTTCTATACCTACGAGTCGATTCATCGCATCATAGAGTTGCAGATACTGTCGTCCCGTAATTGAATTAATTAAATTACTCTGTTCCGCAATATACGTTGCTATTCGCGGGCCTACATGTGACCACGTACGCCCATTTATTTTTATTTCAACACATCCCTCGCTAGATTGCAATAAACCTACAAGTATTCGCAATAATGTCGTTTTGCCAGCCCCATTTTTGCCAAGAATACCTAAACATTCCCATTCCAAACCTGTATTTATATTTAAATTGTGTATCGCCCGTAAAGAACCGAACCTTTTTTCGAGATTAATTGTGCGTATTTGAATATTCATATGAGATTCCAAAATAACAACAGTTAATACAATATACTACAACATTACTTTAAGAATAGTATCATAAAATATAGCACTTGTCAAGGTTGTGAAATCGGGTCTCTATAGTCCTATATATTATGTTAACCTCAATTACCACCTTAAAGTACCTTGGTCTGATTAAGCAACATCCCTTCAAATAGACTCATGAATTGTCTTAAATGTTCTATTGAAATATGCCATAACTAGTTCTTTCATCATTCATGTCAATTTCAACTTCAACTTCAAAGTTTTTGAACTTGGCGAAAATATTCTTGGGAACAAAACAAGATACTAAACTGCACAAGACACATCCATTTTGTTTTCTTCTGGCCGTTGTTGATAATGCCACCAGTCGCGTTTCTCAGCATAAAATTCTTCAGGCAAAGCCAACGCAACATATTTCTCGTTTTCACTTATAACAACCCTAGCTTCACAGAAATCTTGTAGAACAGCCCGAGTTCTTTTTTCGGTTATTTGCAATTCAAATGATTTAGCTAAAATTTGCTTCAGATTTAACATATCCGTGGATAAGATGTCATAAACCTGTCCATGTTCATGTCCAAAATTATATATTTCTCCCTTTTGGCTGAACCTAGTATCACGAAAGATCACACCATCACTGTCAACATTGTAACTTAACCTAGCAATATTTCGATTAAAAACCTCCCGCCAATTCATAACTTGATGCTGAACAGTGCTAAACAATAATCTCAGTGTAGAATCACTACTCTTATAAGGACTTTCGAAATAATACGCATATGAATCCATGTTCAAGTTATTTTTGTGAACATAAGCATCGCTAAACATCACACTATACCGCCAATGAGCCTCCATAGAGCCATGATAACCAAACTTTTCTGGAGACTCAGCTAGTGGAGAATAGCGAACGACCATTGGCCAAAGTACAGTACCTGGTGAAAACAAGTGATATAAACAAGGCATAATCTGCAGCATTTTCTGATAGTCTTCAACAGTATCACCTGGAAAACCAAAAATAATATTATAAAAAACACCTATGCCATTACGCATTAGTGAATGAATTAAGAAGATATTTTGTATTGCCGTAACACCTTTATTCATCCGTTTTAACACAGGGGTACTAAAACTCTCAATACCAGGTTGAACTAAATATATACCTCCCTTGGCCATCATCTTTATTTGGTCAATCTTCAAATTGGATTTAATTTCATAATGAAGATCGTATGGGGCACCTCTTTTGGCCATTAAGGGCCAAAAATCATTAAAAGACTGATTGGGCATAATGTAATCATTAAAACGAAAAGTTGTTGTCTTATATTTTTCGTTTAATGTATCCAACTGTGAAACAACAAGTTTGCCAGGTTTTCGCCGATATTTAAGTGCTTCTTCATCTATGCCACAAAAGACACAATGCTTTTTCTGTCCCCACCAACAACCACGAGATGATTCAACTGGAAGTCCATTGCAAGGAATTTCAATTTGGTATTTCTTTTTCATTTCTTCACGTTGATAAAACCAGTCATCAAAATTTGGGGCAAGTGATTTCCCAAGATCATAATACCCATAAGAGGCATTCTTTCTAATCACTTCCTTAGAGTCTCTAAATGATATACTGGGCACGTCTTCAAATGAACGGTAACCACATATAGCTTCTACTAATGGAATAATTATTGGCTCACCATCTCCATATGCTATCACATCTATTTCAGGAAATATTTTTTGCAGTGCGATTCCTACTGGATCCGCCACAGCATACCCCCCAAAAATCAATGGTAATTTAGGATACTTTTGTTTTATACGCTTAGCCAATGCAAGTGAAGCCCATGTCTGATCAAACTGGCATGTAAACCCTACCATAGAATACTGGCCAAAGTCAATTTCGTCCATGAGCTCATCTAAAAATCGTGGTATTATTTCTTGGCGTAAACATACAATTTTGTCTGTTGCTTTATCTGCGGGATTCATCTTTTTAAAATAATTAACCGATAAAGACAGATCATCTTGGCAAATGCGTTGTACAAGCTTTATTTGCTCAGAAGACAAAATTGGTTCAAAAGCATGAGTAAATAAAAAATCATTTAGCGCCCAAAACCTCGCATATTCGTGATAAGTAGGGTATTTAAGCCATTTTAATAATCGCATTGGTGCTTCAATGACCTTACACTTGATACCATTTTTAATCAGAACACTCTTTAATATTGAAAGCCCAAGGGAAGGTTCCATTATAGGCCCCCATGGCATGCTAATTAATAGTACTTGGTTTTTATTTTTACTATTCTCATTAGACATATTCTTACTCCAAGAAAACAAAACACTAAAACTCTGATATAAGATTTATTTTTATATTACGCAGAACAAATAGTTTTAGCTTATTTATTCACGATTTCCTGTGGTTTTCGTAAAACTTTGTCAGCCAAGCCATAACTGATTGCCTCCTCAGCTTCCAACCAAAGGTTTCGGTCGCAATCTTTTTCTATTTTGTTAGAGTCTCGGCCTGTGTGTTCAGCCAGTATCTCATAAATACAACTCCGTAACCGTAATATTTCCTTGGCTTCAATGTTCAAATCAGTTGCTGGGCCTTGCAATACACCGGTGAGTAATGGCTGATGTAAAAGTATCCTGCCATTTGATAAGATGAACCGTTTATTTGCCTTGCCACCAGCTAGCAGCACCGCCCCCATGCTTGCCGCTTGGCCAACACAAAAAGTTGCAACATCACAATCTAAAAATTGCATCGTATCATAAATTGCAAGTCCAGCAGTAATTGACCCACCAGGAGAATTGATATAAAAATGAATATCCGTTTTTCCGTCTTTATTGCCTAAAAATAGCATCTGAGCAATAATTAAATTTGCACTTTCGTCATTGACTTGTCCCCCTAGAAAAACTATCCTATCCTTCATTAATCGCGAATAAATATCATAAGCATGTTCAATTCGACCGCTTTTCTCAATTACTATCGGCATTGTTTTTTGATTAACTATCATATTTACTCCCCTTATTTACGTTTGTTTAGTATTGTTTTTATTTGAGGAATCGTTATCCACGTTTTCAATGTTCTTATTTTCTTCGCTCTCCTCGTAGAGTACCTCATCAATAAGACCATACTTGCAGGCTTCTTCAGCAGTCATATATCTATCTCTTTCGGTTTCAAGTGCGATTTTTTTGATCGGTTGTCCCGTATGTTTTGAGAGGATCTTATTTGTCATATTTTTGGATTTTAAAATCTCCTCCGCTTGGATTTTGATATCAGCGGCTTGTCCTGTAATTCCGCCCCATGGTTGGTGCAGCATAATCTTTATATGTGGAAGGGCATACCTTTTACCTTTCGTTCCAGCCGCTAATATTATTGCAGCTCCAGACAGAGCTCTGCCAACACAATAAGTTGCGATTGGAGATCTGGCAAAACGCATCGTATCATATATTGCCATTGTGTCATCAACAGTGCCGCCGGATGAATTGATATAGAAGCTAATCTCTTTATCATGTTTGAGATTATCCAAGTATAGTATTTTCATTATCACCTCAGTAGCCTTTTGACTTGATATTTCTCCTATCAGGAAAACAATACGGTTTTCCAGTAGCATATCATCAAGACTCATTTGGCGATAACGCTGGTATTGACCATTATTATAGCCAAGGTTTTTAACAGGATTTTGGCAGGGGTATCCAATAAACATTTTTATTTCCTTTGCGAAAAATTAATACTCACTATCCGGTCTTAATTTATTACTTATTAAGTTGTATACAGTAATAGCGGAGCTATCTCTACAAATGTTGAATATTAATTTCCCAAACCAAGATTTTTTTAAGTAGCTTGTATGGATTGAGTTTCAATAAGTTATTATATTGAACCAACAAAGACACACTATTTTATTGATATAGAATACGTGCTAAAGTGTAGGAGATACCATCCCAAAATACTTTAGCACGTATTAATGCGAAAATTATATACAGTTAATTCAAATGGTTTTCCCAATTATTTAGAGTTTGAAATTTGCTTCTGGAGAATTATCAACAATATCCTCCCCTTGAGTTTCGCATAAAGGGTAGATAATTTTGACTATCACGGCTATAGCTATAACACCAGCAACAACAATAGCAGCGCCTGTGCTCATGTCCATTGCGGGTGTTGCGACTCCATATAACTTGTTATCAAGTATAGCTTGGCCAATTCTTTCTTTCAGTCTATTATCTGTTTCAGCCAATAATTCATAAGCGTCACCATTTCTTAGTTCTTCAGCCACGGCAGCATCCAGAGTAACACCCAGTTCTTTTGCCACCAAATCTGGCTGTTTTGTGAATGTGTCAAGGTAACGACCGTCAAAGATCACTTTACTTATGAAGTAATCTTTTACTTCTTGGACTGGATCGAATAAGAAGCTTAGGCCTACTTCAAAAAGCGTGGAGTTGTCAATTTCACCAGTAAAATCAGCTATATTTGTTCCTTTAAATAAGCCAATACTCTTGTTTTTGATACGATCTGTTTTTTCACTTATATTTAACATGTTTTTATCTCCTTTTAATAAGGTGTTATTAAAATTCTAAATATTACCTTTACCCATTTATTTTAGGGTCATTACAGTTGTTAAAGTAACATCCATAAGATATTCATCATCGGGAGAGTCGAGCGAGGTGGTACAGGTTAATGTGACCGAAGAACTAACTTCGCTTTTAATCAACAAATTCTCGTCATAGCTGAACCACCAATATTCAGTGATGCTGAAGTCGCCGTCTATAATCATATTTGAATCGCTCTTTTTGACTTGATGAACAGGATAGGTATAGGTACGCTCAATCTTTCCAACGTTATGTCCACTCAGAGTAGTCCACTCAAGAAGTTTACAGTTGATATTTACAGTTTGTTGCCCTTCACCATAAGGTGTTACATAAACCGTATGTGTCCATGTATCATTTACATCAACAGTTGTTGAAATAAATGGGCCTGTTCCGTCTGAACGAGTTCCTTTGTACCACTCATCTCCATCTAAATCAGGAAGGACTAAATCCCAATCGAGTTCATGTGTGACTTTTCCTCGACCCTCTTCTTGGATTGATGTGTCTGATCCCGTTGCCATATTTTCTGGAGTGCCATTATCTACTGTAATCGTACTGTTATCCTGGTCGACATCAATATCAAAGGATCCGTCTCCGTTATTAGCATTGATGGTGAAGGTTATATCACAATCAACATCTCTGCTTCCAGATTCAGCTCTTTCGTCAATTTCCCAATCATTATCTAAGTCATAGGTATATTCATTACTGTCATTTACAGTAAACTTGTACTCAAGCACTCTTGCTACCGCAAATGACGTATTTGTTAAACCTAGAGTGACTAGTACCGCAACTAAAAGCATAGTCAACATTTTTTTGTTATAAACGACATTCATGATATTCTCCTTTTTTATTAAATTTTCAATTTCATTAAATATAAACAATCAGATTTAGTTTTGTTTTCATTTCATATGCCTCACCTCCTAACATTTGCGATTCATATAACAACCGATATATCCTGTTTCTGCTAACATTCTCATTTCATCTGCTCTTTACTGCTAAGCTGTTGAATTTGATAGTTTTTGCACTCAATTTAGTCACTTTCGCCTTAAAGAGATATCTTTGTTCGATAAACGCATGGCTTTGGGGAGCATAGCCCACGGCCTATAATCCGGAACGTAGACTGTTGTTTTATATCTCGATCTAAGTAAACGCACCAAATCTGCCTTTTGAAATGAATTCTTTTGTCGCAGCAATTCAGCATCATTAGGTGACATTTTGCTCAACAAGAACTTCTTAGCCATTGTTACCCTAATTGCATCAATTGCCTGTTCTAAAAATTTATTTACTATTATCTCTGGATTTTTTTCATAAACTAAAGATGATACATAGAATTTTTGTGTGTTATGTGATACGTTATAATTATTTTCTTTTGTTGTAAAACAAATTAAGTGTGTGTCATCAGGCAAAACTTTTATAGTTTTTGAAAACAATTCACTCTCGAAATGAGGTACGCCCGCACTTTGATAAAATGCTTCTAAAAATATGCTATCAAGCTCGTGTGTAATTGCTGCAATACAGGCACCCTGCATTTCTAATACTGTCATGCCATCATTTTTTAACTTGTTCATTATCTTAGAAAAAGCTTCTTCACTTAAAGAGTCTCCATCAATCCTAAATTCTGTAAGCCAGTTTTCTTTCGGCACCAGTTTGACGGAGTATTCGGGGATTAACGTGGGGTCAGCTTTTCTTTTTAAGTCGGTATATTCAGAAAGAAGTAAATCCTCTAAATCAGGGTCATATTGGAAGGTAGTATTCTTGGAAAGCATGGGCAAATCTACACTTTCAGGTTTTTGATTTGGGTCAGATTTAACGGATTGATTGTATCTTGTAGGTGAATCGCTTAAGACTAAGCTACATTCATTACTTTCTTTACGTAAAATAGCTTTTGCAGACTCTGCTTCACCTACATCATTATTATTTGAAGTAATTTTCACATTATGCTGTTTTCGATTAAATATTTTATATGTTTGCCAAATGCTAATTGTTATCACCAATACCAAAATTGTATATACCACTTTTTTCATAACTGGTTTTCCCTTTTGCTATTTGGTAAAATAAATTGTCTACATCATTTTCCTACTTCGTATTGCTCTTTAATACGTTTATATCCTTAGCAATCGCTTAGTTTTCCAATAATATCTCTCAATAGAGATTCTATTTGTCGATTTTATATTCTGCGATTCTCTCCTCAGTGGTCTTCACTATTTCTATGTATCTGACAATTTTCTCATCTGCAGTTTTGCTTATATTCTCATCACAAGAGGGCTTTTCTTGCTCATCAGTGGGATACATCTCATCATTCTGACATTGACATGCAGCCGTAACTTCTTTCTGCAACAACCCCAAAACTTCTGCACGTTCTCCGTTTGCTAAATCATACTTGACATCTTTTACAGCAAACCATGTTAAGCTTCTTGTCTCGACTAAGTACTTACTGGCATAATATGAATAAAAGGGTGTGGGTGGTGATAAGCCTCTTGCCTCATCTATATAATCGAGCCATTGTTCAAATGCGTTTAAGCCGGTGTAGCTGCTTTCTAATAGTAACGGTTTTTCCATCGCAGATTTAACTGCCGGAACATTTTCCAGCAGCCATTGTTTGTTAAAACCATAATTGTAAGCTACTTTGAGTAGTGAATTTGGATCAATAATAGAAAATCGTGCAGGTATACCTTCCAAACATACAAACTGCCAAACATCACCGGTCTTAATCAGAAGCTCGGGGTAATCAATCTCAATGCCCTCTTTAGCTAACGCTTCTTTTAGCTGAAATATCCATGGAAAACCCTGCTTAAACCAGCCTCGGTTCTGTTCGACCCAGCTGCTATAGTCAGTTTCCTCAAGAACTATTGGTTCTTTCCCAAGTGGCAACGCAAGATACCAATCGTTATCATCTAATCCGGCTTGAGCCAATGCAGGCCCAGGTTTATAGCCAGTTGCCCATGCAGTAAGTTTGGCTGTATTACATGATAAGGGAATCGAGGGAGCAGATTGTCCAGCTATTTCAGATGTTTGACCCGCTGCTACATTTACAACACCTTCTTCCGATTCAAATCGAACGGTTCCTTCGCTAACTACCAGTGTTGTACTCTCTGCTGTAACTTTTACGTCAAAAGTAGTACCTGTAATCACAGCTTTGCCATGAGCAGTATCAACGATGAATGGATTACCATCATGCTGGACGTGGGTGTAAATTTGACCCGAAACAAGTTTGACCTGGCAGCCAATACTGCTGTGTTCTACTAATGGTTCAATCGCAAGAACCGTGTTTTTATTCATCATCAGGCGATGCTTACCATTTATAACAAGCGTCTTTAATTCATCGGTAGAGGCTATTTGGTGTTTGGCAGGAATAAGAATATTACCATTATTCGAAACTAATTCAATTCTGACAGAAGGCTTTGGAGCAAGAGCAACTTGTTGGGAGGCAAGATTATGAGGAAGTGTTTGTGGTTTTGAGTATTTCGAGAATACCATCCATGTTAATATCCCAATAGCCAAACAGGCTGCAACTGCACCTATACGGGTGAAAAGCTGAAGACTTTTCGGTGTTTTTGTGCTTTCTGCAAGATCGGGACAGCGTCTGCAAAGGTCTTCCCAGCCTTCTTCAACTGTCATCTTTGGCTTATACGATTGACCAGTTTTTTCTATAAGCCCTAATGTATCTTCACCAGCTTTCCAGTATTGTTTTACCAGATCAATGATATATTTGCTCCCCTGGTATTGCCTGACACATTTGGGGCAATTTTCCAAGTGCTTTTCAAAATTTCTGCATCTTCGTTCAGTAAGACCTGGATCCTTTTCCATATATAAAGCCATTGTCAGCTGAGCTTGTTTGCAGGTCATCGCTTTTTCTGGTAAATTCTTCATATTCTATTTCTTGGCAAAGCCAATAAATTTCACGCTATCTAAGCCAGTTACATTGTTCACATTATTTGTCTTTCCATTACTTAATGGCAGAAATGGCCAAAAACCCTCGCGCCTTTTCAAGAATTTTTTCATGCTGTTTTCCAAGTCCTTCTTTATCAATGAGTTGCAAAAGAAAATTTTTTTATTTTTTTTAGATAAAAGCATCAGAGTTTTTTCGTCTCCATAGAAATCATGATTTGACGCAACTTTTTATGAGCACGTGCAAGCCGACACTCAAAAGCTTTCTCGGTACACCTTGTCAGTCTGGCGGCCTTGCTAATAGACATACACATATCATGAAACAATTCCACCGCTTGGAACTGTTTGGCTATGAGCTGAGATTTGGCTTTTTGAACTCTTGAGATGGTCTCTTTAGATATAGACTCAGGCAAAACCGTGGAAGAACTTGTAGAAAGCCTTAAGAACCATATTTCGTGGACAGTTAAATCTTTTTTTGAGGATTTAAGAAGTTCTAGTAAAACTATCTTGGCACAACCAAAGAGATATGTTTTGAAAGCTGCTGTTGGGCGGTACTCTTTTCTTTTTTTCCAGATTCGATAAAAAACTTCCTGTGTGATATCTTCTATAGATTGAAGCTGGCCGTTAAGGTTTGCGATAAAACTTGCAACAGTGGAGAAATGCTTGCTGTATAACTTACCATAAGCATCTCTATCACCCTCCGAGACCTTTATCATTAATCGGGTGTCTTCATCAAGGTATATTCGTCTATTTTCAACCATTTGGATATCATATTCTGTAACATAATAGCCCTGATCTACGCAGAAACTCTCTGCATAAAATCAACTTCTCCTCTATAGCGGAGTCAAAAGGGTAAATGTTGAATTGAACATACCCTATGGATGCTACAAGTGTCTGTTAACTCAACGAGTTAGCCAATATTTGGTTACATAAACTCGTGATTCTGCAGGTTTTGTCCCCGTGGATTGCACATTTGCCCACCCTCATTAGTGACCACATAAAGAGTTTTCAAATGATTAGCATCGTTTGAGAGGTGAAAGAAAAACAGTAAAACATTAGTAACAATTTGGCTGATTAAGTGAAGACTAATATAGAAGGTAGATTTCCCAGGCCGTTTCTACTACAAGTTCTGGAGAAATAGTCTGCCGGAAATGGCTTGGCGGGCTGTTGAAATTCTACAGGAGGACGATTAATTGGTTGGATGAATAATTTTACATTACTCAGAGGCTTTGCCATAGGGATCTGAGACAAGGATTATGAAATTGAAAATCAGGATAGATATTGGCGAGGCGTAGATGGGGCTGAACATTGTCAGTAAACTCAATGTTTGTTGCTCCGTGATTTTGCGGCAAATCTCTGCCTGAGTTTTTCTGGGATAATGACAAGTTTATCGGGTTCCGGCTGTTCGCTATACTTCATGGCAACCAGTGTCCAGAACACGAGGGATGTAACGCATATCCCGATAAAAATAACAAGCTGTGTTTTATCAAAGGACCAGCGTGAATGTCGTATCTTCTCGGTAGGGATCATGGCATTAGTGGCCTTCTGAATGTCGGCCTTTTCCAATGGTTCAGCAAAGCTAACTAAACCAACCCAAACTTCACTTTCAGTATTGAGTTGATAAAAATGCCAACCACTTTTAGTCAACGCCTCACGTACCATGTAAAAATAGCGGGCGTTATTACAAAAGGTGTTTGTTTGCAATATTCGTCAGAGGCAATTGTATGTGATGGGCCGGGAGCGTGTATTTCTGATAGTACCAGGAACTTAATCTTTTGAAGATATGTTACCATTAGTGCTGTGTTGGGTTTTTGATTGATGTGTTTGAGAACGATTTGCTCGTCCGAACTGGCCTCTGTTGATTTTAGGCCTATCTTGTTAAGTTTATATCTGGCATAGTAATTGCTCGTGATACCGATAGTCGTAAGCAATAGAATCGTCAGGATAATGTAGCCCGGCCTGAGCCATGAGATTAAAGATTTTCTTGGAATTTCTAACAGGTTTCTTGGTTTCATTTTAATCGTCCTCAGGTATGTCATTGGCCTCGACAGGTTCATCACTGAATTTATATGTTGTGATACAGATATTAGGAGTTTGCTCTAAGCCCTTCTTCATGGCCCGGCAGTGGTAGTTAGAGTCAGAAATAAATAAAACAGCGTAGAATTGAAATATGGGGTCATGAGAGCAAGCCTTAAGAAAGCTTGTAAGGGTTTGCTTTATATATAAATTGATCGACGGCAGTCTTTGCCATCACTTCTAATAGATCAGTTTTACCGGCTGTTTTTCAAGGGTGCGTGCCAAGCTTGCATCCATGGCACTCGTCTGGTGTTCGCTTGTGTTTCGCCCGGCGCCATAAGTCTTTTGTTAACAGTTATTAATCGTTTATTCATCAGTACTTACAAAAGCGAGTTACAGACTGTCGATCCGAAGGTTGAGAAAATATGAAAGCCAGGTACCCCATTGCGTATTCTGTTATGATACGCTAAACGTGGTCACCGCAGTGGTGCCACAAATTGTGTTGAAACAATTAGAAAGGATACCTGACTATGAGTAACATTTTAGCAATCGATCTCGGTAAAAACAACAGCGCAGTTTGTATTTTTGACAGAAGCTCTTTGAAATGTAGATACAAAACTCTTCGCACTCGCAAGCAAGTCATGCATGACCTGTTCGTCGATTATCAGGACCAGATTGAGATTGTGCTTTTTGAGACGGGCTCTCAGATGGGTTGGGTTGCTGATATTCTCTGGGCGTTGAATATCCCGTTTGAGGTTGCTAATACTAACCACGCAGCTTGGAAATGGAAGAACAATCCTAATAAGAGTGACCGCAAAGATGCTCAGCGTTTGGCGATGATGTACCACACAGGCTTTTTCCCGACAGTGCATGTCCCCAGAAGGGCGGTCCGGCAGAAACGTTCGTTGATCAATTACCGCGATGATGTTGTAAAGCGTATCACCAAGATTAAGAACTCGATTCGCGCGATACTTGGCCGTGAAGACATTCCGTTATCCAGCGGGAAAAAGGGCTGGACGATTAAATCGCTTAAGTCAATTAGGGAGATGGCAATACCTGTCAAAGAAGTTGAAGACCTGGAGCAAATATGGAAAGGGCAGTTGCATAGTGAACTTAATCAGCTTGATAGTACGATTCAGGAACTCAATGCTGTAGAGTCTAAACTAAACGCTGTTGGTGAGTCTGATGAAAAGATAAAACTTCTTCGTACGATTCCAGGCGTTGGACCGAGGCTGTCTGAGGCAGTAGTTGCGATCATTGATGATCCGCACAGATTTAAGAATGGCAGGCATGTCAGCAGCTATCTTGGCATGGTTCCGAGACGCTGGCAATCCGGTCAGGTTGATATCACTGGTCGAATATCCAAGTGCGGCAATAAACTATTGCGAACGCTTTTGGTTGAAGTCAGTTGGCTTGGCTTACGAGAGCCCTGGATGCGGGAGATTTTCAATAAGGTCAAGCATGGTGACAAAAAACGAGCAAAGGTTGCGATTGTCGCTCTTGCTCGGAAATTGTTAGTGATCTGCTGGGCAATGCTGAAAAATGAAACGGCTTTCGATGTTGATTATGCCAAGAGATTTATAAAATGTTAAAGGTATTCATTTTTTCGTTTTCCATTTCAGCGGAAGGTGAGAACAAAAAACAAAAAATGAATTCAGCAGTTTGCAGTAAATATTAAGCGATTGTTTGTTATGATCCCGTAAACCGGTCGAACCCTTATGAGCGATAGGTTGACAACTTTTTAATGTTGTGATCTTATTTGAGCCAGCGGTTGAGAATGGACGGGGCGTATTAATTTTAATGGTCTGTGCGTTGCAACAAGCTCCAAGCTAAAGCACAGAAAACCGAATAGAAGGCTGAAACGATCTCGCGAATATTGCTTAAGTGGACTGTTGGATAAGGAGTTATATGGAAATGGTGTTTTTTTGAAATTAACGCTTGCAATACCTGGCTTCATAGAAGGGTTCGAGTCCAATAGTGTTCGGAACAAAAGGTATTCGGCGTTTACTTCGGGGCATAAACTTAAAATTATTCGAGAAGTTTTAAGAATTATTGGCAACAACAATTATTTCAGCGCAACATAAACCTAAAAGCGCCATCAATAAAGATAGGCCCTTTGTTTTACACTTTTAATTTTGAAATATGGGCAGCCATCTCTTCATCATCAGCCCAGCCTATCGAGTACCAGCAGAACATTTCAAATGTACGCTTAGTAACTTTACCACCGGTATACAAAGCGATCAATAAGCAGGCAATAATCCCTGCATATGTCTGAAGTTCGATACCATTGTCACAATAGCTCAGCAGATGACGACAGCCAAGCATATGCTTGAAGTATCTGAAAAAGATTTCAATCTGCCAGCGATAATAATAGATCAAAGCGATAACCTCAGCATCCAAATCAACACGATTGGTAACTATCAGCATCGTAGTTTCCTGCTGGCCATTCTTTCGACCCATCCTTACTGACTTGAGCGTTCTTTCAGTGCATTTAACCTCAATCAATCTTACCGGCTCTTTGACAATTCCGCTTGTCTCTCTAACGCCAAGTTTTACTATCTGGTCACTAATGATTCCAGCTTCTTTAGCTTCCGGAGTTAATTCGAGATATTCTATAACTTGACGGCTATAACGCTGGGGCATCCGGCAGACAAAACTGCTGGATGCATCTATAATATCCTGCATAAGCTGATAGCTGCCATAACCTCTATCAAGCACGTACAGCCTGTCTGCTTCAAGATTTTCACGCAGAACCTGACGTTCACTTGTATTGGCATCGGTAAGCGTAGCCTTGACCGGAACTGATTTTAGCAGATCATAATGAACGTGAGCCTTGTATGCTTTGTGGTCATTATCTTTCCATAGAGCATCAACTGTTTTTGGCAAAGCAGTAAATAATGTGCCATCGACAAGGGTAAGTATTTGTTTAACATCATCAAGCCTGTGATCCTTTGAATTGGCAGGTATCTGATCTGCAAGCTGTTCAATTATTCCTAAAAGTAAATCACTGTCAAATACCCTTGCCGCATCTGAAAGAGAGCCCAACGATGCTCGAGGCACACTGAGTTTGCGTTGGATTTTTTTGAGATCACTTGCCTGCTGAATGGCTCGAAGTGAAGTGCAGATAGGGCTGAACATTGCCAGCAATATTAATGACATATACTGATCCATGTGCAGTTTGCGGTTGCAGGCCTTATCTCGTTCGGTAGCTACTGAGTGTAACGATTCAAGCAACCTGGAAATTATCTTGAAGTACTTGAATCCCTTAAGGTCGCTTTCTTTAATTTTTGGTTTTTTTTTGCCCATGGAGAGCATTTAAACATAAAAGCAAACGAAGCGCAAGTTGCCCATGTTAACATTTAGCGTTTTTTTGAAAGTTTTTTTCGATGAATTGATTTTAGAAGTTTTGTTCCGAACACTATTGGTTCGAGTCCCTTCGGCCTCGTTGTAAGCCTTTGTAAGCTAATAACTTACGAAGGCTTATTTTTTTGTCCTTCCATAAAAAGTCCTCATTTTTGGGCGAGTGGGTCAAAAGTGGGTCAGTCTGATTGGTTCTCAGGATTTTTTCTTTTTGCACAGGAACGCTGTGTAGCAGGAGTAAGCATTCTCCAGTTTCTGCCAACTGATGATGCTTTCGTTGATAATTTTGGACCCAATCAAAACTTTGGGAGTGAGGCTGACCTATACATCGGAAACCGTTCTATGGGAGAGACGTGTCGGTCCTATCTGAAATTCGACATAAACCCAATACCCGAAGGCGCTACGATTGTGAACGCCCAGTTGGTGCTCAACGCCAACGGGGAATCAGACTGCTACATTTCTGCTCATAATGTTATAGATACTTTCTGGAGCGAAGATTTGATTATATGGGATAATGCCCCTGGATTTGAGCCTGTTCCAACATTTGATGTTTATTATATGACTGGCAGCGCATGGTCTTTTGCGTGAACGGTAACGCCGGATGTGGTAATAGCCTATAACGAACTAGACAGCGGTGGACTATACAGCACTATGCTTAAACTGACAGATGAGTTAACAGATGTATATGTTATGGCCGAGAGTAAGGAGAATTCCGGACTTGATAAACCGTATCTGGAAGTTACAGATGAACCGGTTCCCGAGCCTGCGACGACTGTCTTGCTTGGTCTTGGCGGACTTGGTTTGCTCGGCAGAAAGAAAAGTACGTAAGTTCTGACTTTGTCTGTTTTAGTGATAAGGCAAACAAAAAACTAAAGGGTGTCGTAAAACTCGGCATCCTTTTTTTGTATCCTTTTCTTCCTTCTCTCTTTTCCCGTTGAATTTGTTTGAATTTTTTCCAGAATTTCCAGAAGCAATGTCGTGGCATTTTGCAATGGTTATCGTGCGGCTTTGTTGCAAAAAGCAATCATTAGCTTATCAGCTTTATAGGTATTTAGAGCATTAAAGTTTTTATAAATCCCTTTCCTATAAGAATTTACTGCATTTTCGTCGTCCTGGCCAATTTTCCTGGCACATTGATTGCACCTAAGATGGTTGAAAGGTTTTGTTGGTGTAAGAAAAATGAAGCTAGCGGTACCCATATACAACGACAGTGTTTCAAACGTTTTTGATTTTGCTCACAGGCTTTTGTTAGTGGAAATCGAAAACGGTAAAGAGGCAAATCGGTCTGAGGTTGCGTTAAATAGCTCATTATTGCTGCAACGGGTAGGTAAATTAAAAAACCTTGAGGTGGATGTGCTTGTTTGCGGGGCGATTTCACGGGTACTTGCGAACATGGTCACAACTTCTGGGATTCAATTGTTGCCTTATGTAACCGGCCGGGTTGATGATGTATTGCAAGCATATTTAGCCGGTCAATTGGTACAACCAGAGTTTACTATGCCTGGTTGCTGGCTAGGTGCGAGAAAAGGATTTGGTAGGCGCGGTGGACAAGGCGGGCGAGGTTGTCAATGGAGAGGTGGACGACACTAAGAAATAAACTGATAGAGCTGTACATGAAGGTCTCATGTAACCGAGGGGGACGGAGTCTAAGCAGAAAAGAGAAAGAGAAAGGAAAAATAAAATGAAAATAGCAATAACATCACAAGGGAAAGAGCTTTCAAGTGAAATTGATCTGAGATTTGGACGGGCCAAATTTCTGCTCGTAGTTGACAGTGAAACTGATGATTTCGAAGTGCATGATAATGAGTTGAATTTAAATGCTGTACAGGGAGCGGGAATTCAGACTGGGCAAAATATTGCCAATCTCGGTGTCGAGGCAGTAATAACCGGCAATGTAGGGCCAAATGCTTTTAAAACGCTCAATGCAGCTGGTGTAAAAATATTTCTCGCTGAGAAGCAGACTGTTGCCGATGCAATAGAAACATTTAAGGCGGGTAAACTAAAAGAAGTAGACCAAGCCAATGTTGAAGGACACTGGATTTAGAATTTTGGTTTTTATTCGGGTAATAAAATTATGAAGACTTTTTTAGATTGTATTCCTTGTTTTGTTCGTCAAGCCCTGGATTCAGCAAGGCTGGCAACAGATGATGAGCAAATTCACGAACAGGTAGTTCGAGAAACTCTTCGCCTGGCATCTGATTTAGATATGAGCCAGTCTCCGCCAGCAATTGGGCAAAAGATACACCGATTGATTCGAAAATTGATTGGCAACGATGATCCGTATCACAGTGTAAAGGAACAGTTCAATAATTTGGCTTTGAAACTGTATCCCGAATTAGAAGAACGCGTCATGGAATCTGAAGATCCGTTTGCGACAGCTGTTCGGCTGGCTATAGCAGGTAATATCATTGATTTTGGCGTAAAAACTTCACTGGCTGAGTCGGATGTTGAGAAAACAATTGAACAGTCCCTGACGAGCCATTTCGATGATAACCAAATATATGAACTCAAAGATGCTGTAACACAAGCAAAAAAAATCCTTTATCTGGCTGATAACGCTGGCGAGATTGTCCTTGATCGTTTGCTAATTGAGCAGTTGCCTGTCGAAAGGGTTACTGTGGTTGTCAAG
>Ga0307990_1001118_pt1 | contig 22883 bp, 26 predicted proteins | sample EllFjometagen129_FD_203168 | JGI IMG/M metagenome (GOLD analysis project Ga0307990, IMG submission 203168) | Marine microbial communities from Ellis Fjord, Antarctic Ocean - #129 | ecosystem: Environmental > Aquatic > Marine > Unclassified | place: Southern Ocean | collected 2014-10-08
TTCGTAGCCGATGTGTGGAACGAGAGCCAGGGCCGGGGCGGTGGATGCATTCAGGTTCTGCAAACAGCGTTCGCGGTTGGCCTGCACGGTATCAATGCACTTAGTCCGCAAAGTTGAAACTGCATTTTTTAAAATCATGAGTGAATTCAGGAGAGAGTCGGCAATTAGGGAAGAAATGCATTCAGCTCCAGTTGTCCGTTGGATGCCGCCAAAGTGATGGCGCTGTCGTTAGCAATGGTTTTCATGGCACACAGGGCCACGGCCTCTGGAATAACGGGGTTGACTTTGCCCGGCATAATAGAGGAACCGACCTGTCGGGCTTCCAGGGTTATCTCACCAAAACCGCCGTTGGGACCGGAGTTTAAAATACGCAGGTCGCCGGAAATTTTCAGAAGATTAACCGCACAGGCTTTGAGCAGACCGGAGGTCTCGACAAAAACCTGCACTATAAGCTTAGAATTATTTAAAAATTCATAAATGTCCTATAATATATTGCGTATGGAGTCCAATAAAAACGAAGAGTAGACTTTCGTAAGAAAATAGAATAAAGTAATCTGAATATTGGATTTAAGGTGGATTTAAACTTATGAATAAGCAGCAGAAAGGGTGTCAAATGAGATATTTACAGTGGTGTGTTCTGGCCGTGTTGATTTTTTCAAGTGCGGGATGTGCGTGGATCTCAGGGGGTAAAGCGGAGCAGGGGAAAGCTGTATTTTCTTCTCTTCAGAGTGCCGTGCTGGAGGCGGCTGAAAAGATTGAATCCAGCGTCGTTTATGTTCAGCTTGAGGGGGTTAAATCATCTGGAGGAAGTCGAACTATACGCACCACTTCGGCAGGGGGAAGCTCAAGAGCCCGCTCTGTAAGTGTCAGTGGTGTTATTTTGACAGCACAAGGACATATTTTGATTTCTGCTAAGATAAAGCCGGATGAAGTTGAGCGAATTATTGTCTGGGTGGATGATGTTGAGTATTCGGCCAGAGTTGTCAAAGCCGATGATCAGCTGGGGATGACAATCATTAAGATCAGCACCGAGGGCAAGCTGACACCTATCAACCGTGAGCGGCTTGCTTCTCTGGAAACGGGCAGCTGGTGTGTGGCGGTAACTCCCTCAGGGGAAGAGCGGGATTTCACAAAGTTTTCAACTTTGGGTGTTTGCAGAGGTGAGATTGCAGGCCGATATCGGAAATTTCAGATAGACAAACTTCCCAGTTCGGCTGGCGGTGCGCCTGTGGTGGATCTGGATGGCATACTTGTTGGTTTTGTTCAAACGGGGGGCGTTATATCGGTTAAAGACCTCAATGATGATTTGCAGAGCTTTCTGGACGATGCAACCGGGGTGACATCACCGGAGGAGGAGGCACGCCGTAAGGGCCGGATCGGGGTAATGCTACGAGCGATCTCCAAGGAGTATGCGCAGGCGCATGATCTGCCCCGGAGTGGTCTCTGGGTGACGCATGTTATGAGTGATGGTCCGGCGGACACTGCGGGGTTAGAGGTTGATGATCTGATTGTAGCTTTGAACGGAGAGCCGCTCAAGCTAAGTGGAAAGCGTGCACATAATTATTTTATGAAGTCATTGCGTCCACGGGTTGGAAGTGAATTTTCGGTTACGGTTATTCGCGCAGGCGAAGAAATTGTATGCAAGGGTATTTTTGACAAGGAGCCGGAGGATGAGACGCTACGAGCCAAAGATATCGGGATTGAAGTTAAATCCATTACAGAGGCAGATACTCTGCGCAAAAATCTTTTTACCTCTGAGGGAGTGTTGATCACAGATGTGGAGGGGGGTAGTCCGGCTGCCACGAGTTCCACTTTCCGAAGTGGTCTGCTGGCCGTTAATGATGTTATTCTGGAGGTTGACGGTAAGCCAACGCCGACTCTAACGGAGTTTGCGCGGGTTCTGGATGATGTACGTCGTGATCATCCTGATGTGCTGCTGGTTTATTTCCGACGCGGAATGGTTGCCGGATATGCCGGGTTGAATTTAAAGATTGGCGAAAATGGAAATGGAGGTTCCAAATGATCAGGTTTTTGACTTTATGGGTGTTGGTGGCAATGTTGGTATGTTCGGTGTCTGTGCGGGTCTACGCGCAGGAATCCCGGGATATTTCAGATGCGGTGGTAAAGAAGGTTGATCCATCAGTTGTGGCAATCCAGCATAAGCGTGCGGCCGGAAGTGGTTTTGTGATATCTGCGGATGGATACATCCTCAGCAATGGGCATGTTGTCCGTGGTGATGACAGTGAAGATCCGACCCAGCCAGTCAAGGCGCTTACGGTGATTTTGAATGACGAGCGGAAATATCCCGCTAAAGTTATCGGATTTTGTATGAATCCTGATGTGGCTCTTCTGAAAATTGATCCGGATGCGCCTTTGCAGCCGGTTGAATTTGCCGATTCACGCGCTGCTCAGATTGGTCAGAAATGTTTTGCAGTCGGGACGCCGGTCGGATTAAAAAGAACGTTTACCAGTGGCATTCTCAGCAATGTTGACCGCACGGATCTAGGAACATTCACCAAGGTTTTTCAGACCGATGCCGCGATTAATCCAGGCAACAGCGGTGGTCCCCTGTTTGATCAGGAGGGGCGGGTTCTCGGGATTAACACATATGCCAGTCGTGGCGCAAATAATCTTGGTTTCACGATACCATCGTATGTGGTTATGGTGCTTAAAGAGCATATCTTGAAATATGGACGATTCCGGCGCGTTGATGTTCCTTTGATGATAACAACTGAAATCTATGATGAACTTGCAACTGCTCTGGGTAATGTAAGCGGGATTCTTGTGACGTATGTTATGCCGGGCACCTCAGCTGAAAAGGCCGGCTTCAAGCGAGGTGATATTATCAAGGAGGTCGACGGCAAACCGTGTTCGGCCCGGACGCGTGCTGAGATGATGGATTTTGAATGGAATTTTGTCATACAGGCACCGGGTTCCCCGGTTGAATTCAAGGTTCTGCGCGGCATGGCCGACAGTCGTAAAGAGTTTGTTATCAAGGCCAAGATGGAGATTGATGAACCACAGCCAACGACCAGCCGTTTTCCTGGTGAAGAGATTACACATTATTACGATGTTCTGGGGTTGGGATATAAAGAGATCCTCAGGCTGCATCGCATAATTTACGGATTGCCTGATGTAAAAGGTGTGCTTGTCAGCCGTGGTGTGGCGAATCAGCCGGCCTCCAAGGCTGAGCTGTATTTCGGTAATATTATTACTGCGGTCGAGGGGGTTTCTGTGGATAGCGTGGAGACCTTTCAAAAGGAGCTGGAGAAGCATCTTGTCACCGGCAAGAAACGGATCGATTTGAAAGTCCATCGTGGCAGGCTCAGTTATATGACTGCGCTGGCACCCTATTATGATATGAAGGATAAGAGGGTTGCCTTGGTGCTGCCGCCGGGCAAAACCGATTATCTTGAGCTGATAGTACGTGAGCTGGTGGCAGATGCTGCTGAGATCACGGTTGTGAGTGTTGATGGTGCAAAACCGGCGGTTACAGGAAGTTGCCCGGTGCTTAAGCTTGCGGATGCCAAGGGGGATGAGTTTGATCTGGTTCTTTTAATGGGTGGTGATGAAGCTGCTTGTTTATGGGATAATCAGGATGCCCTGCGCTTGGTAAAAGAGGCTTATGCCGCTAAAAAGATTCTGGCCGCTGTCGGAAGTGCATCAATTACTCTGATTGCAGGGGAGCCTGAGCTACTGGAAAAGAAGATCACCACAGCTAAAAATGTATCGGGAGAGGCCGTTAAGCGCAAAGCCCATTATACAGGGAGTGATGTAGAAAAAGATGGGAAGATCATTACCACCACCGGATTTGAACGTAAGGTTGTGCGCAAGTTTTTGAAGTCGCTGCGTCAGCTGGTAAGAAATTCGGAATAAGCCAGTTTCAGTCGGTGGTGTTCGTATATCAAGGCAATCGCAACAACTATGAATGCCAGAAGATCACAGAGCGGGCAGGCCAGCCAGACACCGTTCAGTCCGAAAAAGTACGGCATTACAAAGAGGGCTGGAAGCAGGCAGCATACGTTCTTAAAAAGGTTGAGCAGAATGCTGTGTTTTGGCCGTCCTGTCGCCTGAAAAAACTGTATGCCAACCATGTTTAGATTTGTCAAAGGCAGCATGCAGAGAAACAAGCGTATTCCATGCACACCGATCTCTGAAAATTCAGGGTTGTTTTTTCCAAACAGGCCGATCAGAAAACTCGGTACGCTTTGGCAGATAATTAATCCAACAACGCCAATCAGTCCTGCATAAATCAGACAGGCACAAAGTGCTTTATGCACCCGTTGGAAATTCCGGGCTCCGTAGTTAAATCCTATAATTGGCTGTGCGCCCTGAATCATTCCCCAGACCGGCATGTTGAGCATCATCATTATGCTGAACATTGCGCCCATCGCACCAACAGCCACCTCACCGCTGTAGCGTATCAGCTGTCTGTTCAAGGCCACAACTACAGTGCTGGCAACAAGCTGAATTATAAAGGGAGAGAGCCCGATAGTTACCAGGGGCTGGACTAGATTCCATTTTAATCGTAGATTCCTGATGTGGAGTGTCAGAGAGCGATATTTCCCGATCCGGAAGTGCAGCATGATCCAGATTGCGGAGACCACTTTTGATATTCCGGTAGCCAGCGCCGCCCCGAAAATTCCCATGTTCATTGGAAAAATGAAGATGTAGTCCAGTACTATGTTCAGGATTGCGCCGACAATCAAGGTGTACATGGATATGCGCGGGTTGCCTTCCGCCCGCAGGATGTTGTTGGTGCCCATGGCCAGGAAATCAGCGGGGATAAACCAGAGCAGCACGCCTAGATATGAACAGGCGTAGGGCAGGGTGGTCTCGGTGGCACCAAAAAAGAGTAGCAGCGGCTTGAGAAAAATGAGCCCCAATGCCCCCATAACTATGCCGCCGATTGAGAACAGGGCAACCACATTACCCAGAATGTTCTCGGCCTCCTCAAAGCGATGTTCACCAAGGCGCAGAGAGATCAGTGTGCCTCCGCCAACTCCAACCAGCACCCCGATGGCAATACAAATCATGAAAATCGGAAAGGTGACGGTTAATCCGGATAGGGCCAGTGGGCCCATGGCATGTCCGATGAAGATGCGGTCAATAATGTTGTATAGGGTGAAGGCAGCAACACCTACGGTGGCGGGAATGCTGTAGCGGATTAACAGTCGGTAAATGTTCTCTTGTGCAAACTCGCGGCTTCTCTGGTGTATCTTTTCCATATCTGGCCACTATAGTACCGTAGCGTGGGCTCTACGCGCAACCCAATATCCAACAGCCAACAAGGAATATCCAACCGAACAAGTAAAAAAGGGTACTCTTCGCAGTTTGCGACCACGAATTTATACGAATACGAGATCCATCTCGAAAACGTGCTCTTGCGTAACATAGTCAGTGAACATATTTGGAGCGACATGTCCCGCCGTAGTCCCGCGTGCGGGACAAAGCGGCTCTCACCTTGGATATTGGATATTCCTTGTTGGCTGTTGGATATTCAAACATGTTGTTAAATGCAGGCTGTCATTTGCCGGATGCTTTTTTAATAACAGTGGCTATATTTGCGCCAAGGTTATCAAGCACCTTCTCGGTGGCTGTCAACACTCCGGTCATGCCCGGCTCAGTGCACTTGGATTGTATATCGGTTCTCTCCTCTGCGATGATACGTCTAGTTTTTCCGGTCGAACAGATAAACCAGTTTGCAATCAGGCGAACTGAATCCTCTGGGGTGCCATCTAATTGGATAATCGAGATTTTGATTTCATAGGTGGGTTCGATATTCCCCCGCCATGGGAAAGATCTGACATCAAAATCTTTTAATCCGGATGCAAGGGTATCGGTTAAATAGGTTAAGGTCTGCGAATCCAGAGGCTCTGCCCAACGGTCAAACTCTGCATTGGCCACCTCCCGTTCGCCTTTACGGATAACAATTTGAGGTCGGTTGAGATACTCCGCCATTTGTACGGGACGCAGGAGAACCAAAGGTTTATCATCCTCGTCCTTAGCAATGTGCGTGGTCGGCGACATCTCTGAGCGCAGTAGATATAAGCGAGGCGCAGGAGAAATGGCGCAACCGCAAATAACTAAGGTTGCAAGGGCCACAGTCGTTCCTGTTGTGAATGGTATCAGTTTTGTTCTCATAGTTTTCTCCATTTTGCATATGCCCGGTGTCGGTTTTACTTAATTTTAGTTGCTATAAAATCAACTTCTGCAACAAAAACGTATTTGGCTTTGGCTCCGCTGCTTTAGCACTCTCGCCCTCGCGCACTTCACTACTGCGCTTTGCCCCGTATCATGGATTCAGGGTGTTGCTCCATTTGCTCCGCTAACAGGCGAATTGCCCGTAAAGCAGATTCAAGTTCTGCCAGAGTCTGACGTAGCTCATGGCGGAATTCAGATTGTTCAGAGAGCATTTTTTCAGCATATCCTGTTGTAGTGGTTGCATTTTCAAGGAATTCAGAGAGCTGCTCCTGGGTTTTAATAGATGCCTCACGCATATTACTGCTTACATTTCGAATATCCTCTCTGGTTGAGGTTGACGTTTTCTCCAGATCCTCAATTAGCGATGCAACCTTGTCGGTATTTGTCTGCAGAAAAGTATCGGTTGATGCCAGAACCTTTTGAAGGTCATTGCCAATTGGATCAACATGCTTTTCAACAAGGGCGAGCAGAGCATCGGTTTTTTGAAGAGTTTTACTCAGTGCAGCAAGACCGTCGTGCATATCGGGAGAGTTAACGATTTTATCAATGCCTTTGGTGATTGTATTAAGGTTGTTGACAATCTCCTTGAGGGGGAGCTCCTGCAATGTTTTAGAGAGCTCCTGCACAGTGGAGGGGATGGTCGGCATCTCCGGGTAGAGTCCGCCGGGAGAGACAAAACGGGCCTCCTTGTCCGGATTAAAACCTAGTTGGATAAGCAATTGCCCGGTAATCAGGCTTTGCGTTTGCAGCTGTGCTCGCAGTCCTCGATCAATCAGATCTTTTGTCTGCTCAAGTGAATACTTGCTGTCAACCGGAGACTCGTCAAAATCAATAAGTGATGAGTCAATCTCCATCACTACGGGAGTCCGGATGATGTGCTCTTTGTCGATATTCACACGTATGTCCTTAACCTCTCCTATACGCACACCCTGGAACACTACGGGAGATCCAGGAGTCAACCCCTTGATAGACCCCTCAAAATACAGCACCCATGCACTTTTTTCCTTGAATAAACTCCCTTTGCCTAAGATAATGACACTGGTTGCAATAAGGGCGACTGCCCCTATAACAAATGCTCCGACGATTGCCGGATTTGCTTTTCTGCTCATGATGATTCTCCTCTGGTCAGAAACTCCCGGACTCTGCTGTCCTCCGAGGAATCTCTCAAAGTTGTTGGATTCCCGTGTGCTATGGCTGTTCTGCTGACAGGATCAAGAAAGACGGAGTTTGATCCAATCGCAAAGATACTGGCCAGTTCGTGGGTGACAATCACAAATGTTGTTCCCAGGCTATTCCGCAGTTCAAGTATAAGGTCGTCGAGTCGCCGGGCGCTCAGTGGATCCAGGCCTGCGGAGGGCTCATCGCAGAAAAGGATGGCCGGATCAAGTGCCATGGCGCGGGCCAGCCCGGCCCTCTTCTGCATACCGCCACTGACCTCCGAGGGAGAGAAGTCCTCGTAACCAGCCAGACCAACAAGTGCCAGCTTGAGTGCGGCAACATCGCGTTTATCGCTAGAGCTAAGATTTGTATATTCATCAAGAGCCAACATGATATTCTCGGCCAGGGTCATTGAACTCCAAAGTGCCCCGCTTTGGAAAAGCACACCGAAGCTGCGCAGGATCCGGTTACGATCTTCGGTGCTCCCATCCGAAAAATTTGTATCGCCATAAAAGATTTCGCCTTTGGCCGGCCTATTCAGGCCGACCAGGTGTTTGAGCAGGGTGCTTTTTCCACAGCCGCTGCCGCCCATGATAATGAAGATGTCTCCAGTACCGATCTCAAAGCTGAGATCGCGCTGGATCACGAAATCACCATAGGCCATGGTAAGATCTTCAACTTGGATCACCGGTATGTTTGTCTTGTTGTCAGTCATTGTTCTGGTTTTCAATTATTCCGAGTTATCCATAAAAGATCACAAAAGTCGAGTTAATCGACTGAATCGAGTTATTCGAGTTATTCGAATGGTTTGATTGAATCGATTGAAGTTAGCACTTTCGCACTCACGCACTTTAGTAACTATAATCTCAACTTCTTGTATTGACGTATCTACAACCATCTGTATCCAATCAGATTGGTTGCCTGCCTGTGCGTAGCACGCAGACAGGCGGCTCCGCTGCTTTAGAACTTTAGAACTTTAGAACTTCTTCCACTCCTTCCTAGATTCCCAGCAAACTGCATGTAACGGTAATAACCGCGGTTGCCACCACAATATAAACGATGGATTTGACCACAGCTGCATTGGTGGCAGTGCCTACAGAGGATGAGCTTCTTCCACAATTAATTCCCTCTTTGCACCCTGCCAGCGATATCAGAATTCCAAATGTAAAACTCATAAACACTCCAATCCACACCTGCGTCAGATTAACTGCTTGAATACTCTGGTTGATATAAAGTTTGGCCGGCAGATTAAGAACGCCAACTCCCACCACGAGTCCGCCTAGTATACCTACAAGATCGGCATAAAGACAGAGCAAAGGCATCATCAGCGTAAGTCCCAGCATGCGGGGTAGTACCAGGAAATCGATGGGGGAGATTCCCAGAGTTTTTAAGGCATCGGTCTCTTCATTGACTTGCATCGTGCCTAGCTCCGCGGCAAAGGAGGCCCCGGTACGTCCAGCCATGACGATGCCGGCCATGATTGCTCCCAGCGCCCGCACAATCCCGATGCCCACCAGATCAGCTACGAAGATCTCGGCTCCAATCATTTTTAACTGGATAGCACCGACAAATGCCAGAATCAACCCCATCAGAAAGCCGATCAGGGTTACAATCGGGAGGGCGCGCGGGCCGCAGTCCTGAATCACCAGCAGCAGGTCGGACCAGCGGAACTGCGCTTTACCGGTTAGCAGTCGACAATGCGACATAAAGCTGTCGCCAATAAACGCCAGCGTTTGCTGTGTATTTGACCCAGTTTCAATAGCTCCCGCGCCTACCTTCGTAAGAAAGGATGTTCTGCTTTGTTTACGACGAACACCCGCCTGCTCAGGAACTGCATTTGCAAGATCAAGCAGTCGTTTGGCAGCATCTGGCAGTCGATCATATTTCAGAACGATATCACTATTCCGGCAGAGATTGTTCAGTGCAAAAACAAAGGTTGGCAGCGACATATCGAAGCTTTGCAGAGATTCCGCAATGACATGTACTTCAGCGAGGGTGGGTGATTTTTGTGAGAGCTTCTCAAAAATCTCCTGAGGGTCTGGGTGTTTATACCCAGCTGACCAGGCAGCTGTAAGCCATAGCTCCGCAGTGTCGTCATCACTCTGCCGGATCTCAAAATCGACCGCTTTGCTGTTATTCAACTCTGTGTTCATTGCAGGAATCTTACTGTATTACTTTGAGTAGTTTTGGAAGCGCAGTTTTTGCTTGTGCGTGGGTAAAACCTTCCGAGGTCATGGACCTCGGCTACAGTAAATGCATTGATGTGCAACAGGAACTGTAGGGCGGGGGCCGTGACCCCACCGCGCATCCTGCAGGATGTCTCGATTGCCCATGAAAAAGCCTAACATAACTTAAAAATAATTAGTTCTTATAATACAGATGATTGGAATTCATGTCAATCTTGACTTGATCAACGGCGGGGCTTTGGTATAGTGTCAGGGTTCAAGGTTCAAGGTTCAAGGTTCAAGGTTCAGAGTGTCGGGTGTCGGGTGTCGGGTGACAATTGGAGGTAGATATGGTTGATTTGACAGAGAAAACATTGGGTGTTAAAAGAGTTTTTGAGGGACGTGCGCTGACCATTGATGTAGTTGATATTGAGCTTCCTGGTGGCCGACGTTCAATTCGCGAGATTATCAGACATCGGGGGGCAGCAGTTATTATAGGGGAGCGTCCCGACGGCAAATATGTTCTGATTTATCAATATCGCAAGGCTGTTGAAGAGACTCTGCTTGAAATGGTCGCTGGCTGTCTGGAGGAGGGTGAGTCGATTGAGGAGTGCGCCCGCCGTGAGATGGAGGAGGAGAGCGGTTATAAAGTTGAATCAATTGAGAGATATGCCGAGATCGTTTCCTCTCCGGGGTACAGCGAAGAACGGCTGCATCTCTTTTATGCCAGAATTGCACAGGAACCGGATCAACAGAATCCGGACTTTGATGAGAACCTCGTGACCGTTGTGATGTCGGAGCGGGAGGTGTATGAGGCTATCGACAGCGGACGTATGATTGATGCCAAAAGTATAACCGCCTGGTTGCTCTGGCAGCGTAGGCAAGGACCTTAGACTGGTTCTCCACCACACTCTTATCGACGTTCATCAGCTCCTATGTCGGGCCGTGCATCACGCTTATCCCCGTCGATATCCAGCTTAACTCCCGTATCCTTTAGCAGCGCACCCTTGCCAACAGCCTGGGAGGCACCGGACGATAGATGAAGATCACCCGTCTTGTAGTCATTGAACAAGCTGGGGGCCGCATTCTCAATATTCTTTATCAGAGTTGCTTTAGCACCGTTGCGTCTTTTGATTGTGTGGCTGACAATGTTGTTACTGATTTCAACTCGAGTGTTCGGCCAGCGGTATTCAATGCTTGAGAACGGCTTGTTATGGCTAACTATCGTATTGTGATGTACCTTCACATCAATGACGTTCATGAGCTCAATTCCCGACTCCAGATGGATCCCCTTACGATTGAAAACTACATTGTTTCGTACAACACCTTCGACATGATCAAAGTATGGTGTGCTCCCTTTGCCGTCATGATAATCTCGAATTAAACCCTTCGCCTTTGTTTTCATACCGAGTCCCACGGCCCTGTAACAGTCAATAAACCAGTTCTGCTCCACAACAGTTCCTCGACATTTTGACCACATGTGGACCGCGTGTTCCATCAACTTGGCCTCACGTTGGATATTGCGGAAAGTATTCCTCCGTATCCGCCAGTTTCTGCCTCCGTGGACGTCCAAACCGCCGGTATAGAAATAGCGCCCCTTGTCCTGCATGATCGAGTTGTCGATGAACTCAATCAGAGAATCCTCCAGGATACTCTCATCGGCCCAGTAGAGCGGTTTCCCTCCGTTGGAATTGACCTTTATCAGCTGCTGACCGCAGTCGTAGATATGAATGTTGCGCATGATCACGTTGGTTATATTGCCTTTCTCCTGGGGAGAGATATGGATCCCGTGGTCACGTGCATGACAAATGCTTATGTCCGCAACAGAAACGTTCGAGGCCCTGACGGCAATAATCTCGGGGACGCAATTTTCGCGTCTCAGTTTTCCCGACTTCATGTTTCCATCAAGGATTACTTTATCGCGGTTGCCGGACTCCGAGCGTATCTGAACGCCCTGCTTTCGGAATACCAAGGGCCGGCTCAGCTTATAAGTGCCGTCTTTGACGAGGATTATCGTGCCCGATCTCGCGGAGTCTATCACGCGTGGCAGGTCATCCTGCGTCGACACCTTCAGGATATGCGTATGCGAATCGGCCCCCTCTACAACTGTAGACATACAAGCAAGCAAGAATAAGGCACGAATGGTCACGATCCATTTCTGGCGAAAACTTGGCATTATATCGTGTTTCTCCTTTCTTCTGCGAACGTGGACCTCACGTTTTCCGAACCGCGTCCGTGCGGTTATGAGATAATAATTTGTGAATTTTTTCCGCGCAGACCCTAGTCTGATGGTGTTGCAGCACGGCTGAACTGGACGCGCGTGAAACGTTCTGGAATATGGGAATCCCAGACCCCATGAGGACTCCAGGCCCAACCGCCATGGTCCTTTGCCGGTGGGGCCTCCTTGTAAGTATTGAATCGACTAAAATCCATCCGCCACTCGTCGCCATCCCGAGGAGGCAATGAACGGTCATCGCCTTTCGCCAGCCAGGTCATACCTGCCCAGGGAATGGCCAACTCGACGGTCCATCCCCGGTCACGATCAGAGTCATCATTGAGGGTGCCGTCCACATGCACGGCCGACTGCAATCCAGGAAAGTCCCAGTTCCAGAATCCAATCCTGTTCCCGCGTGGATGCCTGAAGCCGACACCGTCGAAATCACGAACCCCGGGTTTGTTCCGCTTGAATTCGGGCACCTTGTCGTATCCATCACGCTGATAAGCATCCTCCCAGATGAAGAAGACTTCATAGATCGTGCCAAGCGCATTGATTTCAAACTCGTAATAGCCATTCTTGCCAGCGATAAATAATTCGATGTCGTTCTCTTCATAAAGAAGGGCGTCTCGATTGCTATAGGTCGCCCGGACATCCGGCTCCTCCACCCAGTAGCCGATATACAGATAGGTCTCATTCCAGAGCACGGCTGCACGGGTGTCATGGATGGCGCGCCGACCGCTAACGAGGTCCGAGAATCGAGGAGATCGCAGAGCCGACTGCCAACAGGGTTCATCCAGCTTGCCGTCAATTGTAATCTCCTCAGAGGTATAATGCGCTGTGTATGTCGCGACTTTGTCTTCCGGCCATGGGAATGAGTCTTGCATGTCGTCGTCTCCTTACGTGGCTTAGGGTCTGCGCGGAAATAACTTCACAGATTTTCGCGTGGGCCCTTAGTAGCTGTTCTATCAATTTCTGTCATGAAAAACAAAAAAACTTAGACTACTGTTTTCATAAGTTCTTCCTATGCAACGCGAAGCGTTGTTGTCTAAAGCTGCAGTGCTTAACATACAACGGAATATTTAGAGAAAATGGATCTGTATATCACAAGAGTTTAGTTTGGTTGCGGCTGAAAGCAGCTTTAGGATTATATCCATTTATTCCGGTCCTGTTTATGAATCAGCGCATCCGCTTCAGGCATGCCAATGACCTTCATGTTAGGGCCATCCCATTCGATATTTTTCTGAAGCCTTAGCGCCACGATCCCGGCCATACCGAGTTCGGTCAGGTGGCCGCCGAGGTCGAAATCGGAGAAGGTCTTAGAGCCGGTCAGGATAGCATCGGTCCATTCAGCGAGGTGCCCCTTGACGCGAGGCAGGCTTTGCGGCACCTGTTTTGCGGCGGGATGCTTGCCGTGACCAACAAAGCGTTCGTCACCATTGAGTTTTACATAACAATCGGTATTCCACAAACCCGCGCTAAGTATTCCCTTGTCCCCCTTCAGCAGACAACCGGTCCTGCCGATGCTACCGAAAGTGTCAATCAGGGGTTGGGTTATTTCAGGAGCCGGTAAATCACCACCGGTATAGAAATTCAGCGTGACTGCTTGACGCTGCCCTTTGGCTGGAAAATGCAAGCGTGTGGTAGACGAACGGGCATAACTTTCTAAGCCCAGACCCTGGCCGCTAATCTCAATTCGATTGGGATAATCCAGCTTCAAGGCGCGCACGGGAAGGTTAAAGGCATGACAGCAAAAATCGCCTATTGAGCCACTTCCAAAATCATACCATCCTCTCCATTTGACGGGGTGATAGATATCCTTTTTATAGGGTCTCAAAGGCGCTGGGCCACACCAGAAATCCCAATTCAGACCACTCGGAACAGGATCTTCTCCTTCAGGTCGGGAGATACCACTAGGCCAACCATGTGGAGGATGCCACATATGTACTTCAGATATATCACCAAACAAACCAGCTTCAATCAGTTCTATACTGCGGCGTAAGTTGGGGGATGCCGACCCCTGATTGCCTGTTTGGGTTACCACTTTTGATTGGCGCGAAAGTTCTCGTAGCATGCGTGTCTCGGATACGGTATGCGCTAAAGGCTTTTCGCAGTAGACATGTTTATTTGCTTTTATCGCCATTTTACAAATCGTCGCATGCCAATGATCAGGTGTTGAGATCACGACCGCATCAAAAGAGGCCGCATCATCAAACAAACGACGATAATCAGTGTAGGTCTTGGCCTTGGCCACCGCTTGACCGTGTCGCGCTTTTGACTTGGCGATTTGATTTTCGTCCACATCGCAAAAAGCTACCACATTATGCTGCTGAGCGATAATGTCCCTGACATGCCCCTGAATTCTCCGCCCCATGCCAATAAAGGCGACATTGAGCTTGCGGCTTGGACTTATTTCATTAGCGCCAAAAGTTCTACTTGGGCGAACAAGCAAACAAGCGGCGCTTCCCGTGGATGCCAGAAAACGTCGGCGGCTTAATACTGTTCCTTTTAGTGTCATGTTGGTTTGAACTCCCCCTTTTTTACCAATTACAATATTCAATATCAAACTTCAGGTCTTACAACAGTTATGATAATAACTAGAGCGTATCGTGTTGTCAAGCCGTGTGCAGTGCTAAAGCAGCGGAGGTGTGCGGTTCACTTTAGTTGAAACCCATTCCAAAATGCTCAAACAGCACACTGAAGCATATTAACAATCCGTTTATGAAGCAATTAATAAGGAATATTGTGACAGACAAAGGATATAACATGCCGGGAATTTCAGATTATACACGTGGCGTTGGAATCTGTTAAACAGTTACTCCTCGTACCTGACCCCAATGTTTTCAGAATCAGCTAAACGGAAACTTAACGCTTTATTAGTTTACCTTGGACTCTTGCTGCTTGGATCACATTTCGATTAGCAGTGAATATTTTTATTCCTGAAACGGTGGAAAAATCGCCATCATCGGTGAGAATCTGAACAACACCATTATTTTTCATTGCCTCAAGTAGGAAAAGGTCGTAACCATCCACTTTTTCGGTAACTAGTCGCTTAAGTGCTGTTTGTGTTGTTGAGGTGTCGATTGTAAAGGGCAACGGGGAGGCAAGACTGGTAACCTGAGCCCAAACCGCCTGCACTGTAGCTACTACACGAGCACGCTCATCCGATAAGTTATGACGATATTCTTTTGTTTTAATGGATTCGACACTTTGCTCGTAAATCTGATGTTCAGTGCGCTCAATAATATGCGTCAATTCCGCCATACTAAGCCCTGAATGACAAATTTTTGAGCCATTACCGAGAGCCTTATTTAAATAGTTTGGGTAATCCCGCAACTGACTTTGATGCAGGGCGGTAGCTGCCGGATAGGTCATCCAATACCAAACATTTGTGTCCACAAAGAACACCTCATCCGACAGAGGTTTATCCGACCTAATATCCACAACTTCAGCCATAATGGTATAATCAATTGCCATTATTCAGACTCCATCGCCTGTTGAGCAAGAATGTTGTCAACTATTTTGCTGAAATCTTTATTAGTGTGATACTTCGAGGCATTCTCGATAACACTATCTACAACCAGTCTTCCCGTCTCATTAAGATTAACTAATTGGAGCAACCGGTGTAAATCAGGTTCCTCAATGTCTTTCAATAATTGCCCGATGGCAAAATTAAAGAATGGTGAAGCAAACTGAGTAACGCCTGCAAAATCTAGAATGACCATCTCACCACGCTTTAGTGGTTCATGAATTTCGTTATAAATTTTTTGGCCATCCTCTGTGATAATGCATCGCGCGCCTATATGTTCTTTAATTGCGATTTTCATCATTTTTTCTCCACGTTAAATCGAAGGTTCTGCCTCATCCCGAAACCGATAAAGGTTTTCATCACATCGTAACGTGATATGCATGACGGTTCCGCCAAAACCATGTTCTCGACTCTCAAATCTCTCACCTGACTCAAAAGCACAAAGAGCTTTTGAAAGTCGGCTGATGCATCATTGATCGTGGGAATTTGAATTACTTTAACTGCCATGCTAACTGTACTTTCTTCTAATCTCTCAAAAAAAGATAACTGTCATGCATTCACCACCAAAATGTGAAGTTATTTTGCGTGTGCCCTTAGTCGGTGTTTCCTAAAATATTATATCGCGCATCAACGAGAAATCGTACCTATAAACAGCTCTGTGGAATGTACCGAGTGCACTATGACTCTTGTGCTCGGGGGCTACCCGGTCGCCGAAGAGAGCGTAGTAATGAAAATATCCATCATGTTGTAGTATTGCCAACGCACCACATATTATAGAATCATGCTTGAGATAAATAATGTCCGCTATCGTGCCGCTGTGCGTCTTCATCCTACGGCGTTCAACAATGGTATATGCATATGCCCCTTTGCCGGCTTTACAGACCTCAACATAGAAGCTCACCAAATGCTTTTGATCCCATTCAGACTCTGCGCGAACTTGGCCCATTCGGATGATGGCATCTTTAAACCATATGTGTGGAATTGTCTCTTTTTCTGGGGTAAACGTGAGATATCCCTTGGTCTTTAGTTCATTCTTGTACGTCCACTCTTGCGGAAAGTTCCACGAAAGAATGTTCTCGTCCGTAAAATCAACACAAATGTCGAGGTCAGAAATAAAGTCCTCTGGCTGCCATACATAACCTTCATCTGACTTTCTGTCATTAAGAGGGGTAATACACCCTCCTAAAACGAGTAGCGCAAGTGGTGCTAATAGCATAGTTTTTCGCATAAAATCAATTCCTTCGCAGAACGTTTTAGATGAGTTTCAAAAGCGTCAGTGTTTGTAAACTCAATCTGTTTGATGAGAAATCCTATTTGTGATGACAATATCAGTGTCTTGTCACGTGATTGGTTCACCGTACTCGACGTTATTAATCAAACGGTGTCCAATAAGAACATAGCCATCCTCAGGACAGGTAAATCTGATTGTTTCCAATATTCAATATGAGGTAGAATACCGTTACAGAGTAACTAGGTGGGTGGATTATGTCAAGCCGCATACAGTTTGAAACACAGCATTTACTTTATTTATCCAGACATGGACTTAAAATTATTGATCTTGAGAGTGATCAAGAGTTACAAGATATAATTCTTTCCATACATCATGCACTTATGTTGATGTTTTCAAAAGCCACCAAGGCTGTGAAAATTGTTGAGAATCATATTGGGCAAGCATTAATTAATTGTATTCAATGATGTTGTCCCGGCATAATTATTACGTGAAAAACTTAATAATTCACCCACACTGAGCTATCGCAGCAGCGAACCGCAGTAGCAGTATCAGCCTCGCTTTGAGCAAGGCTTCCAGCTCATCACACCACTTCATTAGCTCGTCAACCTTTGCAATAATGCGCTTTTGCTCGGGGAGGTGGGAGAGGCAAGGTGCTGAATGATGACTGATGAGTGCTGAGTGTCGGTTGTTAGATTCAACAAAAGAATAACCGGGGAGCCTCTAAAAGCGCTTTTAGGGACCCCAATATTCACTTGTAATGTAAAGAATAAACCCTATATAATATAAGCAAAGGAACTAAGGAGCGTCTATGACTAATACACTGGAAAAAGATATCAATAGACAAAAAATAGATAAAGAAGTTCGCGATGGCTTTGAATTGCTGGGGTTACTCGACAATTATGATAATTCCGACTTCACGACTGCCGAAGAATATGCGGCAAAACATTTCAAGATTTGTAAGAGGTATCCCAATTCTGTATTGACAACAGCACCCGGCATCGGAGGTCGATATGCCTTCATGGAATGATATTTTAAGGGAACTACAAAACACACGAACCCAATAAACATTCGGCAAAATCATTAACTTTTAATCTAAGGATGACCCCGATGCGCCCCTGCTATAACAGGACTTTTTCTTATCAAAGCACTACGTAAACATGGTTGTGAAATAAGTGCGAAAGAGGGGCAGTAACAGATTCTTGCAGCATCAGGAAGGACGTTGTACCATGGTTCCAGTTCATAAAGGCGAAACCATTGATAGGGGTCTATTTGCTTAGGTTCTCAGGAATTGCGAACTCTCACGCAATGACATTCACAAAGAATTGTAGAATGGGGAAGTACGGCCCTTATGCCCCCGCGGTGTTGCCATAGACATTGGATTTTAAGAAGATGAATAACATGAATGATTTTTCACAAATTATTGACCAAATTGAATCTCGTTTCAATGGTGTTCATGTAGAGATTGAAAAGCATAGTTCTGTCGGAAGAGAATATGAAGTTTCCTGCCATGGTCTTAATGAAAACCTATTTGATGAAGCTTATAATTTCATCTTTGACCTCAATGATGAAATGGCAACACGATCGGATATTGATTTGACTCCTATCTTTTATACACGAGAAGAAACCGCGAAACACTTCCCTGAGATTCATTTTAACCGGTCAACGTGATACTCCCCGATGTTTTCGGCCAGTGCCATTTCAAAGGAGTCTTCCAGCTTACCCGCTTTTACACCTAAAGCAAGATTAGCTCTGGTTAACAGATCAATAGAGACAGACCTGTCAGAGTGCTCCATTTTTGTAATACGGCTTTGACTCGTTCCAAGAATCTTCGCAATCTGACTCTGGGCCAATTTTAGCGACTTACGCTTTTGTAAAAACTTTCTGCTTAGAGATTGCTTAATTTCAACAAATGCCATTTCTTCATCGCTAAGATTGAGGAATTGCTGTGTATCGCCAACAACAAAACCAGCCTTTTCAAGACGTTTTATTTTTGCTTTATTCCTAAGACACAGAAATCATGTCATATTCGACATAATCACGCAAGGGGTTAAAAGAAACAGCAGCCTGCGTGCTACGCACAGGCAGGCAATGAAAGTGATAGATTTGATACATACGGAAAACTGGGGTGGAGTTCAAACGGATTTGAATAAATCATGCAAGAGATATTTGTGTATTTACCGCCGTCTATAATAGATGAGCCCGCAAATAACCGAAGTGGTAACTTGACTTAAGCCTTAATTCTAATTATTATGAACACACCATACAAAAGGAGAACATTATGGGCGATGATGCAGAATATGAGATGGAGAGACAGGAAAAAGAGCGCAAGTGGGCAGCGAATCACCCAACGCCTGGCAATATGTCACATTTAATTGACAACATTGTTGACAATCGAGTTCCGGCAGGTACAGGCAGGAAGCCGGGCGAACCAAGGGTTGAGCGCATCTAGCAGGCGCTTCCGATGCGTTTTAAAAGGTTAATTTTAATCTAAGGGTTAACCCCGTAATGCCCTGTAATCCAATGAGACAGAAATTGACAATAATATGCAAATACTCATATTGGCTAAGTCTATTCGTAATTCTAATTACTGTATTGCCGGTCGGGTAGCTCGGAAAAAACCTGACAGTAACATCTGGCAGATTGGCGAATGGATTCGTCCAGTTTCTGAACATGGAGAAGGGGAGGTTTCCGGTGAAGACTGCATGTGTGAAGGTGGCAATCCTCCATTTGTTTGGGATGTGGTAGAAATACCGATTAAAGCCCATGCCAATGTTAAGCATCAACCGGAGGATTATTATTTAGACACCAGTCAAAAATGGAAGAAGGTTGAGTATTTAAAGAATCGAGATGTATCAAAAATTATTCAAAAGCCTCTTAACCTTTGGGTACAGCCTGGCGAGAGATTAGACAGAGTAAGCGAAGAATATCTTAATTTGTTGAATGACGTTTGTTCGTTATACCTGATTAAACCAGAAAATCTGAGATTTGTTATTTCTCAAAAAGCGGATGAAGCTGAACATATCCACAAAAAGCGTCGTGCTATATTCAACTATAATTCTTTAGAATATAATTTATCATTAACTGATCCGGTTATAATAGGAAAATATTTTCATGATTATCCTAATCCCGGAGAGCCTTCAAAAGAAATTTTTCCTAAAAACCCCGAAAAGTGCTTTATCGTAGTTAGTCTCGCTGCACTATTTAAAGACAATAGACATTATAAAGTTGTGGCGACAGTAATTGAATATTGATAATTGAATACAATAGAGCTATCATGACGTTATGAGTTTGGATATATATACAATTGGACACTCAACTCATGACTTACAGCATTTTATTGGACTGTTAAAGCTTCATGATATCAAAGCTGTTGCAGATGTGCGGCAGTCACCCTACAGCGGTATTGCGCCACAATTTAATAGAGAAACCTTAAAAAACGTTCTAGCGCGTCAACAAATAAAATATGTATTTTTAGGAAACCTGCTTGGAGCACGCCCCACAGATCCGGCTTGCTATAAAGATGGAAAAGTTGATTTTGATATTTTGGCGGAACAGTCCTATTTTAAAGAAGGAATAGAACGCTTAAGAAAGGGTATGCGAAAAATCAGAATAGCTTTGATGTGTGCGGAAAAAGACCCTTTAACCTGCCACAGAACAATCCTGGTTTGCCGCAACTTAAAAGCTGAAGACTTAAGAATACTTCATATCCTTGAAGATGGTGAACTGGAAGATCATCGGGATATAGAGAATCAATTGTTAAACTCATTGAACATGCCTTCCTATGATATGTTCAAATCTAAAAATGAAATTTTAAATGATGCTTATCGACAGTTCGGAAGAAAGATCGCAGTCAAAGAAGAAGAGTATATACCCTCTTAGAAGGAACGAAATGATATCAACATTATATACCATAGGCTTTACCAAGAAAAAGGCGAAACAGTTTTTTGAATTATTAAAGGCTAATAACGTTCGCTTGTTGATTGATATTAGATTAAATAATGTCTCGCAGTTAGCAGCTTTTGCAAAGCGCGATGACCTTAAATATTTCCTTTCTGAAATTTGCGATTGTGATTATGTTCACAAATCTGAATGGGCTCCAACAAAAGAAATCCTGGATCAATATAAAAACAAAGATATTACTTGGGACATATATGTTGAAAAGTTTCTGCCTTTAATTGAATCCCGTGCTATTCAGAACCACATGCCTTTAGAACAGCTTGATCATGCCTGTCTGCTTTGTAGCGAACCGACTGCAGAGAAATGTCACAGGCGCCTTGTCGCCGAATATTTAAAAAAAAATCTTAGGGATCAAATCTTAATAAAACATCTTTGAATTGGATTCTATGGCGACACATGTCATGAAATCACTTTGTTCTGGTTTTCGGTTTGACCTTGAAACGTGCCAAAATCGCTAATTTTTAATCTAGGGGTTGACCCTGATGCGCCGGGAACTGAAAGTATGGTTTTTACACGAGACAACAACTCGCCCTGTGACAGACCTACCAAATATTCTTTAACCTTTCATGGATCTTGGGCAATTAGCTCAAAACACGGATCAATATAAGCTGTTTGCATTTTTATCATTACTTCCTTATTGTTCTAGACGCTATGGTATTTACATAAGCTTGGTTAAACATTTCCCTTTCAATTGAAAGCTCGGAAATTCCCAGAAGAGCAAAGTCACAAATGGCCTTTCGTAGTTCGGGATTATCGCAGGTTCCAATTCTTGATGCCACAGCTTCAGATGGTTCGACCATAATAGCATTTGAAGAAAACATATCTTTATAGAGCGAACAATTTCAACATTGAATGCGTTGTTCTCTTTCCCCTTGAAGCTCTCAATCATTTGATATTATGGAATAATGCGTAATGTTATAGGTCCTTGATGAAACTTGACTCATTTGTGAAGATATACAAAAACCTAAGTCTCTTCTTGTGTTCAACCCGGATTCTTATTAATATGATTTCATCATATGAGTTGATATTAAATATTGGAAGCAGGCAAATTTGCATTATACTGAAATATTGGAAGCACCGAGACACATGACGAAGACACTTTTCATGGGATTGCTTGCTATTATTGTCTGCACCGGTTGTATGCGAACGGGGATAATCTCTCGCCATGAAGCAGCAGATATTGCCAGAAACGCAGCCATCGCAGATGGACTCAATCTGACCGAATACACGCTAGAATGGGTAAGCAAGCACACGTCTATGATTGATGGCAGACCAATCTGGATTGTTTATTTCGAAGGTCAAGAGCAAACGGTCGGAAACCACTTCGGTGTGGTGATTGACGCGCAAACAAGGGATGCAACGTTGATTCAAGGAGAGTGAGGAGCAGCATCCAGTAATTTATTGGCACGGTCTATCGCATACGTGTCGATCGTGAAACTGGCGTTCGGCTAAGCTAGAAAGATTTGGATATGGAAGAATCAAAACGTCTCGATTTCGCGATCTCGTATGCAGGAGAACAGGCCAGCATCGCTAAGGAGATTGATAAACGACTAAGAGAGTTAGGCTTCTTTGTTTTTTTCGCAGAGCGTAGTCGGCTTGACCTCGTTGGCAAGGATGGCGAGTCGCTTTTTCTCCACATTTTTTCTGAGGCGAAGCAGGTCATCATTCTAATTTCCGAGGAATATAAAAAGAAGGAGTGGACTCGCTATGAATGGGATGTGATCCTTAAACGGGATAACATCAATCGGTTTATTCCTATCCGAATTGACGACGCCGTGATTCTCGGACTGCCCTCGAACATTCTCTTTCAGCCATTCACCGGCGAAAACTACGGCGATATTTTCGATGCTTCTGTATCTCGACTTCTGTCTTACGAGCAATTACAAGGGATTCGGCGTCCCTCTGAATATGAGAAGATTCTGAGTTCAATCCAGCATGAGAGCAAAGGTGCTCTATCTCAGGCATACCAGCTTGTAAAAGACAGAAGGCATCGTACTCCTCTTGATGACTGCCAAGTTCCGGCTGATGGCGTTCCTTCGTACAAGATCGTAGAGCGGGAGTGGTTTAATTTTTCCGTTGTGCGACGTCTGAGTGTGAAGATCCTAATTCCTAACGGCGCTGACAGAGCGAGCATAAGGTTTAACCTCAGTCACTGTTGCGCTTCCCACTTCAACGCAGCTAAGCCAGACGCGATCCTTGTGTTTGCTTATTACGATCAAGGTGAAAATACCGATATCGACTCTGTATTCACGGCAGGAAGAGCTATTTTTGCGCCATTCGGGAAGTGGAAGAAGGCGGAGGATGGAGTTGCCTACAACCTGCCGACCTCCGACTTCGAGGTTGCATTGGATTTCACCTAGGATATTTGGACCGGCTCTTGGTTCTGTTGAAAAAATCTCAATTTTGCGGTCGGGACAGAGCCCG
>Ga0307990_1001120_pt1 | contig 22870 bp, 21 predicted proteins | sample EllFjometagen129_FD_203168 | JGI IMG/M metagenome (GOLD analysis project Ga0307990, IMG submission 203168) | Marine microbial communities from Ellis Fjord, Antarctic Ocean - #129 | ecosystem: Environmental > Aquatic > Marine > Unclassified | place: Southern Ocean | collected 2014-10-08
AACCTCGCTCGCGGCGCGAGCGGGCTACACTCCAACGTAGCCCAGTTGCGCCGCAACTGAGGCCCGGCAAAACCACCGCCACTGCATCACACACGGACCGTTTTGAGATAGGTTTCGATTTCCTTGACGATCTCGGGATGGTCTTGGGCAGTATTCTTTGCTTCATTGATATCCTGCTTCATGTCAAACAGAAGGATCGGTCCTTCCCTGCCAAAGCGAACGGCTTTCCTTTGACCCCAACGCACCGCCAGATTGAACCCGAATTCGTAGAATTCACAGTATTGGAATCGGCTGTCGTAACGCATCTCACTAACGATCAGGAAACCTATGCATTTACGCTCGTTGTCATTGCTGTTGATAATTTCATCTGATATTCCCTAGGAAAATCCGGTTAAAAAGCAAGACTCCAGTTAACTGTATTATTGTCTTTGCACTCTATCTTGAGCAGTGCCAAGTCATTTCCAATTATTTTAAGGTCGATTATGCCGCGGTCTGAATTTGCGGTTGGAGTATTGTAACCGTTTAATGCAATGACAACTTCCATTGTTTCACCGCCTATTAGATCAGCTCTGCCTGAGTAAATTTTATTTACTCTATCCCAGTTAACATCATGCAATTCCATTAATCCCTGCATGACATGACGATTTGTGGAAATGAACTGCGGATGGTCCTTTACTTGATGAACTGAATATACAAGCGACTGGGATTTAACCAGTTTAACCGAAAGCTTGTCGTGGCCGTTGAACTTACCTATCAGGGCATTATTCCAAAAGTCATATACATAGTATTTCTTATCTGCTTTCATACCCAGCGATCCGGTTTCGTACTGGAGACCTGAAAAAGATGCAGAAACAACTTGTTCCGTGTTCTCATTGTTGCAGAGAATCACCTCTGACCAGCTCGGATCAATATCATAGACATACACACTCGGATGTTTATCACATAGCAGCATATCTACAGGCCTGAATGATTTCGGTTCCTGCAAAACCGGGTACAAACGTGTTATATCATGCTTCATTTCGTCTGTCATACTGCCAAACGACGTTGCCAGTTCAAGCCTGCCCGATAGGAGTCCGACCTGCGTCAACATCGTTCTTCTGTCATCTACGGGCAGAGGTTTTTTTGTCTTCGGATTGTATAATGATTTGGCATCGGGATAATAGCTGAAAACAACGCGATTCTTGTACCATCTCAATCCCATTCTGGATGCCATTTCCGGCTCAAAGTGACTTGCATCCCACCAGACCCGCTGCATATCAACAATACCGGCAGTTGCATCCAGCATTGGAGTTCCGCTTTCACCAAGGTTTCGTTCATGAATATATGCGTCAGCTCCTAAGCCTTCTCTGCATAATTCGAACATCTTGCGATATGCTGATGTTGTTGTATAATTTTTATCCTCAAATCCACCGTTTTTTGCCCAACCGGTCTCAGGATAATCAAACATAACCCCCTCAAGTCCATCAGCTCTCTGGCGTTTCCAGCTGTCCAGCATGTATTTCTGAAAACCAGGGTCTGTGTAATCAAATCTAACAAAAGGCAAAGGATGATTATGTTCCGCATGGACACGCGAAATATCGTTATTAAGCATCCATTCAGGATGATCAATCGCAAAATCGTTACTCGGCATTGAAGCCTGAATATAATTAAGAGGCACACCCCCTAATTCTTTAACTGCCCTGCAGAATTTACCTAAAGTGCCATAAGGTTCTTTCAGAGTATTCCCTCCCGAATACATACCCCCTATAGTTGACCAGTGCTCATTATCCCACCAGCCTTGCTGAGTATTACCATAGTTTTTATTACAGTATGAGTCTGGCACCAGGCGTACACCGATCGGCGTATATTTCATAATACCAGCTTCCTTTGCCAGCCTGGTCTGCTCGACAAGTCCGGGTGAGTTATTCAACTCCTTGCCCTCTCCATACCCCGCAGACGAGACATACCAGCCGCACAAGTTTGGAAAATTGTACATATTAGGTTTAGCATTATTAGCAGTTCGCATTGCAAAACCAAACTGTTCCAGCGAGACAAATGGATCCACCGTTACAAAATCCAAATATACGCTATCTTTTGAATGATAGGTCTGATTCGGAGCAATGTATTTCCCCTGAGGATCCTGGCACTGCACTGTAATTGTTCGGCCTTTTTTGGAGTCAAGGCTCACTCGCCTGAAGAAATCGCAATACTTATTGCCTCCGACAACAACCGTATTTCTTTTATCATTAATCTCAGCTGTCAGCATTAAGCTATTGTATGCACTGATATCAAATTTGTTTTCGACGAAATTACTTTGTGCGCCGGCCCCACCACGCAGAACCTGCGGTTTTTTGACCTCTTGATTTGGAAATATCTTAGCACGATCCATTAATACGACATCGCATATACGCACTGGATAGGCCTTCGTATTTATCACGCTGAATCCCAATATTGCAAACGGCTGATCGTTGTAAAGCGTTATATGGAGTTGACGTTCGAGTTGATTGCCCTCTTTCGGAGTATGTTTGATCGAAATGGTTTTCCCTCTTCCAAAATCATCCGTGATTGTCTTTTGCGACCAACTATAAGTATAGGGAGACTGTTTCCTGAATTTACCTGCATCTATCGTAAACTTCGCCATTGAAAGCACCTCTTGACCGGTCCCCAGATTACCGGCAGAGTAAACGCCTTGCTTTAAATCAAAATTGAAAATAATCGAATCGTTAGATATTGATACTTTGTTATCACCCGGGTCAATCCGAACTCCACCTCTAACCGAAGCAGACAAGATAACCATTATTAATAACATACATGCAAAAGTGGAACGACAATTCATACGCAATTTCCTTTATTTAGAGCCTATTAGAGCTGGTATTTCCTATTTAACTGTTCATAAAATTTATGCCCCGAGTACATCATTCTACCCTTTCGAGCCTGTTGTCCAATAAGATTTGTACCAGGTGTTCTCCGTTTCGACGGTTTCCGGCGGCATCTTGGTGATCCATGCTGCAGACCGTTCTGCCGTTGTCAACAGGTCGCGGGCCTCGACCAGTCCGAGCTCTGAGCTGGACTCCGGTTCTTCGGAGGCACTGAGAACGGAAGAATGCATTGGATCGACCGGCCTCAGTTGCGGCGCAACTGGGCTACATGTAGCCCGCTCGCGCCGCAAGCGAGGCTCTTCGTAGGCCTTCAGAAGATTATGACCTTTCTTACTATCCTTGAAGACGTCGTAGTGGCAATGCCATCCCCACCAGAAGAATCCCTGTTCATCGACCAGGTTCTTCATGACATACCCGGCGTAACGGTCCGCGAATGCGGCATAGTCGCTATTACCGGTGATGGAAGACAACGCATACATCGCCTTGAGAGTAGGCTGATATTTATCAGTTGCCATAACCATAAACATCTCCATGTTTTTCAATATTAGCACATGCATTACTTAATGAGCAAGGGCACCGTTTAGCTGTTTTTCCATCGCTACGAGATGGATGCCTCGTGTGCCTGCCCTTTATGGTCCACCTCGTCTTGTCACGGCGTAGTCGCGAAGCTCGAAGACGGAAGCGGCGGACCTACCGTGCTGAGCAACAGTACATATGGCCTGAAGCGCGCAACATAAGGTGCCATTCAGGACTGACCCCGAAGCGAGCCGGAATAATTAAAAAAAGTAGGCGTGGTGCTGATGACTTGGTATCCTGTTTTCGTGTATGAAAAAAGAAAATGCCTATCAGTCACTGCTTCTAAATGACGGAAAGTTCAAAGTTAAGCACAGTTGGACCGACGATGAAGCAAAAGTTCATATAGCAGGCTTAAGCCAGAAGTTCACAATTCTTCATTTAAGCGATAATCACATTACTGTCAGCAATGAGTCTGACATTCCTTTTGAACAATACGGAAAAAGAATGAATCGCGGTTACCGATCCGTGAAGCATTACAAAACCGGGATCAGGACAACACCTCTTAAATGCTTTTATGCCTTATTGGATTTAGCAAAATCTAACAAAGTGGATATGATCATGTTGACTGGGGATGTAGTCAATAATCCGTCCAAGACCAGTGTGACTCTGATTTGTGATGAACTGAAAAAGACGGGCATTCCTTATGCCTATATTGCAGGAAATCATGACTGGCATTACGAAGGCATGGAGGGCTCGGCAAATAACTTGCGCGATCGCGGCATATTACCAGGAAGCATGTGATAAGTTACTTTGCATCGATGGAGACGAGGAATTCACATTGTACATCGCACCGGTTGGCAAGGTATGAACCACTGCGATAACCTGCTCAAAGGAAACAGAGACCATCTACTACCACGGAATATTCATGATCCCAAAATCCGGATCGTCCCTCAATTTCAATGGTTTGATCTTCAATTTCGATCATTGATAAATTGTTAAATACTCCCATATTAATTTCCTTGCATAACGCACGGGATCATGAGCGGCCCGTTAGGGACCTCTCATTCAACCCGCTGTTCGCAATGTTTGCGGAATGATTAATGCGCAATATGTTGTATTCGCATATGGCAACATAAAGAACAAGACATGGTACTGCAATTACTATGCTTGATAAAGGGTCTGGAGGAGAACGAACACTTCCAATCGTAAAGCATAATGGAATATCATACATAAGAAACAGTTGTTTCGGCAGTTGCTGATTGTCTCTTTGACAGATCTACTTCTGTGGAGGAATCCTTCTCTTTTTGCGCTCAGCCATTCTTTGGTCTTGGCAACTTGTCTATCGGCATGCGCAAGCTGAGAGCAACACTATTTACGAAAATGTATGCGCCAAGAAAGAAGCCAATGACTAGAGCGAGATGTTTGGCCGACTCAGCGCCAGGGACAAGTGACCTGATCGTGACATAGGCTCCGAAAGGCACAAGCAGACACAAAAGCAAGAATGACAAAAGGCCCATCCATATGATGTGTCTATTTCCATCGCGATTTTCAACATAGTTTATACCCATGAGTTATCTCCTTTACTGTCCAACGCTTCGGCTCACACTCAATCTGAAGGCGCGCCTTCAGATTATAGTTGTGCAGCCGGTTTTTGGCCCGGCACCTCCGTGGCGCGTGTGAGTTTCATGCATCTCGCAATGTCCGCGCCCACAGACGGCCAGTGCTTGATGGCGCTTTGATGAATCGGCTCAAGGTACACGTGCCCTAAGGGGCCTCTGCCGATATACTCCGTTCTCCTCTTCTCTTCTTCCATATCCAGATCCCAAGGCTCCTCAACCGCTTTCTCCAATGCAAGGTGCAGGGTGATCGGATGAATTTGTAGCCTGTCCAACCGACCGTCCCGGTACATATCCCTATGCTCGAGTCGGTAGCTTCGACAGGGAACACGACTCCATTGCGGACCGGGCCGTCCCAGCCTGGAAACCGGGGGCGCGGCACAGATTAGCCACTCCTTTGGGCAACTCTCAAGGAGCACGCCTAAGGCCAAGTCGAAGGGCGTGACGCGGTCGGAGGAAAGCACGCGAAAACCGAAGGTATTCGTCAGCGGAAGGTCTGTGTCCGGCTGCGGCTTAGGCATTCCTTCGAAGGCTGCGGTCATTGCCCCCCATGCCTTCGCGCCCGGCCACCGGGCAGTATACGTCCCCGGCTTCCTCAAGAAGTAGTAGTCCGCCAGATCGACTGCGTCCAGGACACGTTCTTGACCAAGCTCCAGGGACTGGAGCGGATTCATGGTCTGCGCACTGCCGTACACGTACGGAACACGACGGCCGGCGGCATCCTTGACCTCTATCCGCCCATTTATCGCAACCTGCGGCATATGGTAATGAAGCGTCTTCTTGGCGAGGTTCCTGACCTCAACTGTCACTAGGATTGGCTCTCCCGCGGCAAACACCTTCGCGTCAGCGCGAAGGCGTGTCTGTAGCCCCCCGTCAGGTTCGCCCCAGGGCACATCCTTCGCCACATCGACGGGTTTCGTGGCGAGAGGCATCCTGGAGACGGCCCGGTCAGATACGAGGCGCACCCTTAAACCTGCGGAGGATCCAGACCATGCAGCAGGTGGGCTCAGGCACTGCCCGTAGGCGCAGTAACCCGCCTGCGCGACAATAACGCAAGCTATCATCGTGGCACCAACCAGCGCGTAGGGCCGTGTGCTCATCATCTCTCCCTTCGTGTAAGACAAATCTGCCTGATATCCGTATATCGAGGTACAAAACAGGCAAATCTACTTGTTTTCAATATTAAATATAGTAAAATACAGCCATATAATAACCAGGAGGGTGTATCCTGTCAAGTCGCATTCTGGAAGAAATGCGTGATGTTTACGCAGACTACATTACTCGATCCGCTCGAAACACACTAAAAGCAGGTTAAGATCATTCATGAAAAAAATGACCAATTCCAGTAAGATCCGCATCGTCACAACACTGGCCCTCTTAACAATGGCGGCGACATCCCTTGCACAAACATTTGTATGGTGGGAGGGAGAGAATACTCTTGAAAACAATTTCCCGAAAACCACCTGGTTCGCGCCCAACTCTCAAGCTGAAAAAGAGCTGCTCTCCGGCGGTCAATGGCTGACCAATAACGATAAACGTACCGGCGAGGAGGCATTCGCGATTTACTCCGTGGATCTTCCTGCAGATGGACAATACGGATTCTGGACACGCAAGTTCTGGAAACATGGCCCCTTTAAATGGCGCTTTGACTCAGAGGAGTGGCAGATATGCGGCAAAGACATTGCCCTGGCCGACAACACAACCCTGCGTACACACGTAACAGCAAGCTGGGTCTTTCTTGACAACATATCCCTGAAAAAGGGAACACATAAATTTGAGCTTAGGCTGCTTGCAAAAGAGGGTGAGAATCTCACTGCATGCTTCGACTGCTTTATTCTCTCTCAAACGCCGTTTGAACCTAATGGCAAAATGAAACCCGGTCAGAAATCAGGCGAAGCTGATGATGGTTTCTTTGCCTGGGAACCATCTGTCGACCCCTTTTCAAAAGAGGCGCTGCTTGATCTGCGTTATCTCAATGAAACAACTGCCGGTCAGGATGGTCACATTGTACATAACGGCAATGACTTCAATCTTGGCAACGGCAAACCCGTTCGTTTCTGGGGAGCTAATGTCAGCGCCAATAATGCAGGACAGGACCGCGCCTCTATTGACTTCATGGCACGTAAACTGGCAAAGCTGGGTGTGAACATGGTTCGTTTTCACAGTGCAATGTTTGATAAGAGCGGAGACCCGGCTCTGGTTGACAAAAAGAAGCTTGATAATCTGCACTATCTTATCTCCGCCATGAAACGTGAAGGTATCTACACAAAGATCAGTTTCTACTTCCCGATCTGGTTTAACATCAAAGCCGGTTATGGAATTGATGGCTTTGAAAGCAACAAGAATAAGGTTCCCTTCTCCCTGCTCTACTTTAATCCACGCATGCAGGAGATATACAAATCGTGGGCCAAGGCAATTATCACAACCACGAATCCCTACACCGGAGAGGCTGTTGCCATAGACCCCGCTGTGGCAATTGTTGAGATCATCAATGAAGACAGCTTCTTCTTCTGGACATTCAGCAAAGGCAACATCCCCCCGCAGCGCTGGAAGCATCTCGAAGGGCTATACAACATCTGGCTCGACAAAGAGCAACCGCAGGGAAAACCGCACAAGCGCCAGCTCTATGAAGCATGGCACATGACACGCGACGGCATTAAGAAAACGGGTGGTAGAAACAAGCAGTCGATCATGGACCAGATCAGGTTTCTAACTGAGCATCAGCGCGGTTTCTATGAAGCGATAACCCGATATTTTAAAGACGACCTGGGCTATCAAGGGCTGGTCTCGGCAAGTAACTGGCATACAGCTGACGATGTTCAGCTCGGTGCGCTGGAGCGCTACACATACACAGCAGGTGATGTGATCGATCGCCATGGCTATTTTGGTGGAACGCACAAAGGCGATGGTGCAAGCTACTCGGTGCGGAAGGGCCACACATATAAGGACCGCAGCGGACTACTCAATCCGGAGACGCTGCCTATCCAGGTTAACCAGGTAGCAGGTTATCCACATATCATATCAGAGGTCGGCTGGCCCAACCCCAACCGTTATAAAGCCGAGTCCACTGCTCTTGGTTCCGCCTACGCGGCATTGCAGGGCATTGACGGACTTTTCTGGTTTGCAGTTGGCAATAATTCGCTCACAGATAAATCTCTCTCAAAATTTGCTGTAGGTGTACCTTCCATTGGCGCAATGTTCCCGGCTATGGCACTACAGTACCGCCGCGGTGATATCAAAGAGGCAAAGCCGGTCGTGTTCAACCAGTATACACTGACAGATCTCTACGCGCTCAAAGGAGGGGCGGCGGCGGCACAGGCACTTGACCAGCTTCGCAAGAACGATAGCGCACAGGAAGGGGAAAACAAGGGAGCACAGGGAATCGACCCGCTACTTTTTTATGTTGGCGGTGTATATCAAAGTTTCTCAGATACAAAAGGTGGCCGACAAACACGCGATCAAACGAATATTGACCATAACAACAAGCGGGTCCGTAGCAGCACAGGCGAGTTGAATCTGGACTATGGCAAGGGGCTAATGGTGGTAAATACCCCTCGAAGCAAAGGTATAACCGGATTCTGCTCCAAAGTTGGCGAAACCCGCATTGGCAATGTGAGTATCCAATGCTCCAACAATTACGCATCTATCACGCTGATAGCACTGGATGAAAAACCCATCGAAAAGTCAAATAAAATATTAATTCAGGCTATGACATATGACCAGCCGTTCGGATTTCAGACAAAGAACGGCCATATCAGCTCTCTGGGACTATCGCCCTTTGGAATCGAGCTGATCAAGGCCCAAATCAGTGTACGTTTTTCGACACCGGCCAAGGCATCGCTGATAGCTCTTGATGAAAATGGATACCCAACCGAAAAGAGAGTTGATTTCACACAATCAGAAAGGCTTCTTAAAGTGGACCTTCGTAACGACACTGTCTATCACATAATCGAAAGATAACATAAAACCTCGGGGTCAGACCTGAATGGGATATTATGTTGCACACAACATAATGTGCCATTCAGGTCCGACCCCATTTGGCCCCAAGTGACGAAGTGTTTCCTCTTGCAATGTCATTGTTTAATGCTGACAGTGTCTGCGTAGTGGTCGATCAGGGCGCGCAACTGGTTACTCAATTTCATCTGGAGCTGTTTGTATTCCGGAAGCGGTCTTAGTGTCTTTCCCTGCATATCGTCAGGAATGTTGCATCTAGCATAGTCAAGTAGAGTTGGAGCCACATCCATCATACAGGCGAATTCATTAGTTTCTGATTTGGCTTTGATGTTGGGCCCTCTGATAAGAAGGGGTATTCTGAGGGATGGCTCGTACATCCACATCTTGTTATAGAAGCCGTGTTCTCCGTTGAAGAAACCGTTATCCGAGCAGTAGATCACAATGGTATTCTTGGACAGGCCTGATTCCTCCAGATAATCAAGTACGCGGCCCACATTCTCATCCAAGGAGGCAACCAACCTCAAGTACCCCTTCATGAAGGCTTGATACATCATGCGGGTATCCTCGTCCCGGTTTCCGATGCGCTGCTTGCCAACCTTTCTGTATTGCTTATAAGGCTGGTCACATAGCATCAATCGAGACCATGCCACTCTTTTAGCAATTACAGCGGGTGCTCTGCCCTTATAGTCATCCAGTAATGATGACGGTTCAGGCAGGGTGTCATTTTTAAACAAATTCTTATGTCTCGGAGCTGGATCGTGCGGCCCATGAGCAGCCTTGTGATGAATCATCAGGCAGAAAGGATCGTCAAAAGATCGCTGTTTGAGCCAAGCTAAGGACTTATCAGTGAGAACATCCGTCACATATCCTTTTGTGGGCACGTTGTGAACCTTACCGTCCACGCCCCTCTCCCTAAATGGGCAATCGTTATACCGTCCCTGACCTTTCATGACACTGAAGTAATCAAAGCCCGTCGGTACGCTTTCGAGATGCCATTTGCCGATAATCGCGGTTTGGTAGCCGGATTTCTGCAACAGTTTAGGGAACGTCTGCTGGGCTCCGTTGAAACTTTGTGATAATTTTGTGACCCCATTCTTATGGCTGTACTTTCCGGTTAGCAGAGTTGCTCGTGAAGGTGAACAGATGGAATTTGCAACCATCGCCTGATTGAACGTCATGCCTTGAGCGGCGATGCGGTCGATATTTGGGGTCTTTATCAACTTGCTCCCGTAGACGCTGATCGCATTAGATGCATGTCATCGGCGAGAATGAAGATGATGTTCGGCTTCGACAGGCTCACCGCAGGCGGCTTGCCGGGGAGCTTGGCTCCATCGACGAAGCAGATGGTCAACAGGTATTTCATGTCGATCTTGGATGTCAGTGTTGTATTCATACCCGATTCTGATTCCTCAGTCTACCAGTTATCAAACGCCAGTTTACGTCTCTCTTTGCCAATGAGAATAGCCTTCGCACCCACAACCGCCTTCGGGTCGCTCACCACCTGATCCAGCTCCAGCAACGCATACAGCAAGTACCCGACCCCATCGATGGCCTCGTAGTACGGCTTGGCGGGATGGCCGCGGAAGAGGCCCTTGTGGTAGAGCTTCGCGATGGCCGTATCGGCCATGGCACGGGCGTCATCCAGGTACTGCTTTTCGCCAGTGAGAACGTAGAGGTGCAGCAGGAAAGAGATGGTGCGGCCGTACTTGCCGGCATAGGTGCCCTTCCGACCCGGTCCCTCTGAGTACGCCTTGTACCAAGTGTTCTTCGTTTCCACGGTGCCCGGAGGCGTCTTTTTGATCCATGCCGCGAAGCGTTTGGCCGCGATCAGCATCTCGGGGTCTTTGGTCAGCCCGTAGGCAAAAGCATAGTTCTGGGCCGTGTAGATGGGATACTGATATCCCGCCACGTAAGGCTCCCAGAGATCAAGATGCCCGCGGGGTTGGGCGGCGGCATACCCGGCACGCGAATCGATGTTTTTGGTGTAGACTCTCGGCCCCGGAAACGGTGTGCCGTCCATCTTGAGCGCCCCCCAGAACTTGCCCGACTTCACGTCATACCCGAGTTCTGCATAGGCCTTCAGATAGGCCATAGCCTGGTCGCGGAAGCTGGCTTCCCCGGTACTCTCGTAGGCCTTCAGCAGCGAGTAACAATACAGTCCGGTGTTGGCGGTCACAAAGCTGCCCCCGTCGAAGCGCCCCCTTCCGGCATTCGGCCGTTCCGGCAACAGATTGGTTTTGGTATCCCGTCGCTTCCAATAGTAATCCGCGATCAGCTTTGCCCGGTCGAGCCACTGCTGATCTTTTGTCTGGGAATGCATAAAGACAAACGCCTCGATAAATGCACCACCCGACATGGTGAAGTCACAGCCCCGGTTTCCGTCACCGTGGCGGTTGATCTCCCCTGACTTTTTATTGATGACGTGCCATTTCCAGATAGCTTCAATCTCTTTGGTCACCGCGTCCCTGTCCACCGCCCAGAGTCGGTCCCAGGCGATGCTGTTGATGGCATGAATCTCATGGGGGATGACGCTCTTGCCCCATTTTGACCGGTTTGGATTGTGCCCCTCCCGGCTATCTTTGAATACGTGGTACTCACGATGCCATCCCCACCAGAAGAAGCCCTGCTCATCCACCAGATTCTTCATGACGTAACCGGCATAGCGGTCTGCAAAATCGGCATAGTCGCTGTCACCGGTGATGGCCGACAAAGCAACCATCGCTTTCAGTGTCGCCTGATCGGTCAGCAGGTTTGAACCCGCAGGGCTGCGCCGGCCCCGCCGGGTAACACGAAAATACTCGTCCAGCTTCTCCGGATTCTCTGGGCATGTGCGCGTCTCGACATCGAGAATGCTCACCAAAATCGGCGCATGGACCTTGCCGTACGTATCGGTCCCGTCCTTCATCAAAACGTCTAAGCACTCCCTGACACGCAAAAGATACGGTGTTGCATCTCCAGACATACCATCCTCCTGCGCATGTAAAACAGGTTGGCTAACCACTCCCAGTAAGAGCGTTGCTGCCATCAATGGCATTTTCATGTTTCTCATCGTGCTGTTCCTTCTTGCTTTCTAGCTTCTAAGACAGATTTGCTCTTTTTCGGGGTCATCAGACCTTAGTCTGCATTCAATGGTTCTGTCAGTCCTTCTTCCTATGGTCTGTCATAGCAACATATTCGGCTGGAAGCATAAAGGTCCAGCCTTCGGCAATCAGAAAGTCGAGAATCTTGGCGTATTCGGCAAAGTGTGCATTACTAAAGCCATTGGGGTGAAATTGGATGGCTGTAAATGATAGATTTTGTTTCTTAATATATTGCGCTTTGAACTTTTCGAAGTTGGGTTTGCCGGTACCATCGCTTTCACCGCGAAGACTCATCGGTGCTATGACTTTGTTCGCAAGGCCCTTGGCCCTGTAGCAGAAGAACATCCGCATGTCGGTATCTTCGTTCATAACTTTCACGGTGTCGGCATCGACAGCGTTAAACGGCGTGCCGAAAGCGACGGGCGCGACGCCCAAGATCTTCTTCATGAGCTTCTGTGAGTCGTTGAAATGCTTCTTCTGGTGTTCGTATCCACTGCCACCGAACTCACTGATCTTTTTCTTTTCACCCGTCGTCCATCGCTTGTGATCCCAACCATGGTTCCAGAACTCTACCGAGCCAGAGGCTCCGAGTTTGTTCAACCAGTCGAAATATTTCTTCTTGTTGCCTTGAAGAGAGTTACAGATGATGCCAGCAGATACCTTTACGCCCTTTCCCTTGGATAGGGTAAAGAAGCGATCCCATTTGGGCGTTATTCCTCTCACGTCGTCGGCCTTGACAATGGCAACTCTCCTGGGTTGGTCTTGAGCCAAGACAGGGAGAGAAATTGTAAGAACAGCAAGAGGGATGAGAATATTCAATCTAGTCATGATATTTCCTTTTACAGAACGCCGCAAATCACGGGCGGCGGTACGCCGTACCGTGCATTTGTCTTGTTAGTTCGCCATTTTTTCTTTCAGATTGAATGCCCCATGATAAATATAGCTTAGCAAGACTTTGATAGGGAATATCTTTTTTGTTAGCAAGAACTTTTAGATCATCAATCATGCTTTGAGGCAACCTGATAGATACAGATTTCAAAGAAGGTTTTAAGTTTGGAAAACTTCCATGTTTTGCACTTTCTATGTCAAAATAATCAAGTGATGAGTTTTGATCCCAGAACTCTCTCTCTTCATCTTCTGTCTTAAAATTTTTCATAAAATTCACGTTCCTTCCTGCTCATATCTTTTGCTGAAATAACTCGCAGTTTCTTGTTCCGCATTGTGTAAACTACAACTAATTTCCTGCCGCTCTCTGTCACCCCAAAAGCTGCGTATCTCTCTTCCACAACCGAATGCTTTGGATCATCCAGAATAATTATCGGTTCATTGAAAAATATCTGTTCGCATTCTGTGTACTCAACATCATGCTTCTGGTTTTTGTTTATGTTACCTTGATCCCAATCAAAGCTGGCAAAATCTGGATATTCCTTTTCCATAGGTTAATAGTGTATATCTTTCACATATACATTGCAACGGTTTATTGAATTTATGCGTATGGGGCTAATGGCGAGCTCAGGTGCAATTCTGCCAGCCGCGCAAAGCGCGCGAAGCGCGCGACTGTTGGCAGGCAGAATTGTTGCCTGCAGCGTATTGTTCGCGAGCGGAGCGAGCGGGCAATACGTCGCGGGCAATCCGCGAAGCGGACGCATGAGCTCGTCATTCGCCTGTGCCACAAGCGGAGCGAGTGGCGCAGGCGAACGCTTGCCTTGACCATCGCTGAAGAGATGCGCAAAGCGTGGCTATTCTGTGTATGGGTCGAAGGCTTGGTTCGACAGCTCCCTTTTCTTCTTAGGGTCTGCGTGGAAATAACTTCACAAATTTTTGTGTCGAGGCGCATGCCTGACAAGGCGCGAAAACACAGGAATATGGACATATTTCGAGTTTTCGCAACGATGTCAGGCGTGATGCATTCGCCACCAAAATGTGAAGTTATTTTCGCGTGGGCGCTTAGGGGCTTGTTCTTTTGTCTCGCCTCCCTGCAAGACTACATTGTGTTCTTCCACGCTGACTGAGGGCACGAAACCTATTGCCCTTTGTTTCTTATAACGATATTGCTGAAATCAGTGAAGTTCTGACTGCCAAATGTACAACCTGTAAATGCTATATTGTGGCAATACTTCCCTTGAATGCTCCCAGTACCAAAATCACAATTATCAAACGTAATATCATGAACGCGAATATCACTGCTTCCGTTATAGGTAACGCCCTTGTTTGCTGCTGAACTTACATTTATGAACTTAATATTGCCACCGAAATCAGGTGTGCCAGGAGCATTGCTATACACTATGCCAACGTTTGTGTCCACATGAGTTAGGGCATGACCTGATTTTATGTTGAGGCAATTCCGAACAGTAATATCGTGATATCTCTGTCTCTTCCCGCGCTTTGGATTTCCTTTCATGTACAAGAAATGCTTATTCACCCCTGGCGCAGTACAATTTTCTATTGTTATATGGTGTACGCCGCCACTAGCTTCAGTACCAACAGCAATTGCAGACCACCTCTTGCACCTAAATTCACATCTTTCGATTGTTACATCACTAGTCGGTATATTGATTTCATACCCTTCTATACCCTTTCCCGATTTCAGAGCAATACAATCATCCTGAGCATAAATGTTGCAATCGACAATCGTAACGCGCGAGCAGGAATCCAAATCGATCCCATCGCCATTTCGGGGGCACCGTGAAGAGTCAATATCCAAATACTGGAATTGCATGTTTTTGCAGAAAATGGGATGCACAGTCCATCTTGCAGCTTCCTTGATATGGAGCATTTTACTGGTTGACACACCCTTTAGCTCGAAACTATCACAATTGTTTATTTGAATGGCATTATTGATATGCACCCCATTCTTCTTGAGTTCACGTCCTCGCGGATTGATGAGTCCCGTCCCGTGAATCTTTATATTCGACACATTGGAAACGCCATTGGAGTTTAACGTGCCTGCATTAATTAGTGTTTGCCATTGATTCACTATTAAGCCCTCCCAACGGTTGGGTTGTTTGGGCAAATAGTCACTAGCGACTGTACTTCCCAACAATGTGCCATCGACTCTTAGAGTCATATCGCTTTTCAGGTAGATGGGACCGCTGAGAAACGTTTTGCCTGAGTCTAGCAATACCGTATCCCCTGATGCCGCAGCATCAATCGCCTTCTGAATTGCCGCCGTGTCGTTTTTCGAGCCATCCCCTGCAGCTCCATAGTTGGTCACATCGAGGTTTGCCCCCCACGCAAAACCGGTTACCAACGACATGAAAAGTGCTGAAGTTGTGATTGTCTTTATCATTTCCGTCTCCCTTAACTTGGTTTTCAACAGATCGTCTCGCCTGAACTATTCATCTATGTTAGAAAGCACCAACCTTCTTGCTCTCCCTACGAAAGCCTTGCCGCATGTATACTAGGCGGATGAGGTCTTGAGTGACAAGGCATAAATCCAGGCTGTTACTGGCGCCGAACTGGTTCCGCAACGACAACAGGCCTTTGCATTTGCCATATCATTCCTTTCTCCCTCGTCGAACGTCATGCTCACCGGACCAGTGAGGCGCAACGCACCTTACTGGGTACGGTGGAGCAACTGTTCGCATTTCATCGGAGTCGAGTCCAGCAGCAGGGGCCTTGACTCAGTACTGCATTGGACTCTTTCCCCAGTTCTTATTCGGCTTCGGTCCGAGCCAGAGTTCCAATAACCCACCCTTGGCAAAATCCTTGTGATAGATCCAGCAGTTGTTCAATGGCTTACCATTGAGTTCAGCTTTCTGTATATAGCAGTTATGAACTGAATTGTTGTGTGTTTTGATTCTGAATTCCTTGCCGGAATAATAACGGGGATCGAGTTTGATGGTGATTTCGTCAAACTCCGGTGCAGTGATCTCATAAATCGGATCTTTGGAACTGGTCCCGCGCAGGCTGAAAAGGCCAAGCTTCATCAAGGCGCTGACCCCGCCCATCTGCCCCTGATCCTCGTCATGTCCGCCATAGCCAATGTTCGGATTTGTCCCGCCGTATGCCTGCTTGCTCACGCGGCGCACCCAGTACTGGCTCAACCACGGATGGCCGGCATGATTGAACACGTGCGCATTCGAGCAGCCCGGCTGATTGGCGTAGCTGACTTTTCCCTCTCCATAAGTGTAAACGAAGTGGGAGTCAACTTCATCCTCAAACGCGCTATTAAGCATTTCCGCTAGTTTGTCGTTGCCTCCCATGAGCATGGCCAATCCTTTGATGTCATGAGAAACTCCAAACGTGCCCTGCCAGTCATTGGCTTCAATCCATTGGCCGCTTAGCAGTTTCGTCTTTGGGTTAAAGAACTTCTTCCATCCATTAATCACCGCCTGAAAGGGTTCGACATCCGCGCCGTGTCCCATGTCTTCGGCCATCTGCGCCAGCGCCCAGTATTCAAATGCATCCTGAACAGCCCGACCGGCATGATTGCTGACCCGAACCGGATGACCGTGTTTCATAGTCTCATAGGCCGTCTTCTCATCAATCTTGGTCAGCAAACCCTTCTGCCATGTTGCGGTGATCAGGCTGGTCGCAGGGCGCCCGCCCATGATTCCGGTATAGCCGCCTGCGCTGGGGCCGTTCGGCAAACGACCGCCAACCTTCGCATATTCAATCATAGACGCAGAAAACTCATCCATCATTTCCGGCCAACCCAGGCCCCATAGAATATTCAGGTTCCACATGGTCAGCCATAGTGCGTCAGAGTTGTACATATGATGCTTCGGGTTTCCTTCTTTGTCTTTGGAAACGCTCTGGACGACGAGCGGAACAGTCCCGTCTCTACCCGCCTTACCCATGTAGCTCGGATAGTCCCCATTTGCGTCATCAATTTTGTGCCGTCCCAAAAGCGTGTGCCAGAGATCGGTGTAGAACTTGACGCGGGTTTTCTCCTGACCGCCCGTGACGGCTATCTTTTCGAGCCATTGGTTCCAGTCCCGGCGTGATTCGTTTCTGATCCGATCGAAATCCCAGTGTGCGCATTCTATTTTCAAGTTGTTGCGGGCGTTCTCAATACTTGTATAGGAGATCCCTATCTTGACCTTTAGCTCATCGCCTTTGTTTACGTCATATGCCAGAGAAATGCCTGCCTGTTCCTCCGGATGGTTCTTGAACAAGTACTTTTTCTTGTCCTGATTAAGTCTTCCAGGCGGAATCGGGTTCCAGAATTCCTTGATATCGCTGAGTCGTTCGTTTGCACCTTTCCATCCGTCCATGTGCGATATAGGCCGGTCGAACTCCATGACATAATAGACATGCGACAACTTCGGCCCGCCCCACAAACGATCGGTCATTCCGTGTGATCCTTCTACTCTGGTCGGACTGATGAGCTTCGCCCTGCCGTCGACGTAGCTTGCGGCCCCGACAAATCCGCCCAGCTGGAGCAGCAGCTTTGCTTTTGCCGCCTCGGTGTATTTCAAGCGATAAAAGGCCATGCGTTCGGTCGAAGTGTACTCGACCTGCGTCTTGTAGCGATCAAGGTAGAGCTTGTGATAACCGGGTTCAATGGTTTCGGTCTCGTGCGAGAAGCTTGATTTCCATTCTTTTTCCCCAAGATTGGCATTCACCTCACCGGTGGTCGGCATGATATTTATTCCAGACATGATCCAGCCGTGAATATTAGCGAAACCGAGCACCTCCGTGCTGTTGTAATTATAACCTCCGCCGCCCTGGTTCTTGTTGCGGGTGTACGCCGCGGCACATATCATCCCGAACGGTCGGCTACCGGGTGTGCAGAAAAACCAGCGCCCGCGTCCGGTCTCAATGGTCGGATCAACATAGGAAACAAAATCAGTGTAGTTCTTTTTCTTTGTTGTTTCCGGTTTGGCCACGGGATCGTGATAGACCTCGATTTCAGAAAGGCCAATTGTTGTGCCGATCCCATCAGTAACGCTCATAGTCATGCTTGTGACGGTGCGGGGTTCGAACACGATTGTCTTCGGCCTTCCATCGTTGGGAACAGCAGTAACATGGACCTCAGAGCCATCACTGAACTTCAACATGCAAGCTGCCATGTGTTCCGTCAGGATGGGGCGGTCATAGATGACGACCTTGTTGATCTTCTGTGGGGTCCCCCATTTCAGTTCGAGCTTCGGATACTTGATCCATCCATACCAAGCATTCGGGCTATGGCCTAGCCATTCGCCTTTGCCGTCCTGCTGCTTTACGCCGTCAACGGCCGCCTTCAGTTCCATGCCCGGCCCGCTGACCGTGGCGAGCGGAGCAAGATTCTTTCCAGAGCCACTCTCCTTGGCCTGCCCATAACAAGACGCGACCGAGAACAGACATAAGCAAAGTACGAGCGTCATAATTGTGCGGACATATGACTTACGATAGGTTTTTTCCTTCTTCATAAATATTTTTCCTTGCGAACGTCTAAATGAGCAATTTTCACGGCTAGCGGAAATATGCTCTATTTTTTGGTTGGCAATCCTGTTTTGTTTTCACGTTTAGTTTGGTTTTAATATTACAGCTTTGGTCTTGTTTCTACAAACTGTTTTGGCAAGCCGTGCCGAAGGCGCGGGTTGACAAATACCGTTCAGTTCGTTGTTGTGGTCCTACTTATCGTAGACCTTTGATAGTCCGTTGCTGACATAGTTCTTAACTCGAATATGAGGAATACCTTCAGTCTTCTTCAGGACAAAGACCTGAATGTATGAATGCTTCTTGCCATCCTCAGGTGTTCTGATTTTGTACTTAATTCCTGTTTCAGCATAATCAAGGGTGAAGGTTCTGGACTTCTTCTGATTCAGAAATTGAAATGCTCGGGTTGTGATATCATCCGTAATGCCAAAGATCAGCATTTGCTTGTCAAAATTCACTTCTGAACTTTCAAGATCGACTTCGTAGGTCTTCTCAGAACTCAGCCAAGCCAGCTTCTGACTTGATTTGACCCGAGTAAACCCGGTCAGTATTATCTCTAGTAACTAGTTTGGAGAAGACCGATTCAATCTTGATCTTCTGATAGGACTCTGCTTCGGCTGAGGCGAAGTTGGCGGCAAGCAGAATGATGCATGCGATTGTGCTGATTCTCTTCATCTTTATCTCCTTCATGACCACAATTATCATGCGTATTTGCCTGATATCCTGATATTGAGGGCGTAAACAGGCAAATTTGCTTGATTTCGATATTCAATATCAAGTAGATTATGTATGTATAATAACTGGGAGGTATTACCAGGTCAAGTCGTATTCTGGAAGAAATGCGTGACGTCATGCGTCGGCGTCATTACTCAATTCATACAGAGCGATCATACTGTGACTGGGTTAAAAGGCATATTAAACACTTTAATATGCAGTCACGCGATGACCTAGGTGATGGTGAACGGAAGATTGAGCGTTATCTGACATTCCTTGCGCGTGAAAGAGATGTCGCTCCTTCAACCCAGAACCAGGCATTAAATGCACTTGTCTTTCTCTATAAACATGTTCTGAAACAGCCGCTCGACCAAACTATCAACGCGGAACGGGCTACAAAGAAGGTCAAAGTTCCGGTGGTACTGACCCGGGATGAAACAAAACGTATTATCTCCGCCATGTCCGGCATTCATCAACTTGTTGTCAAACTGCTCTATGGTTCGGGTCTACGTATTATTGAATGCACACGTTTGCGTGTACAGGACATTGATTTCGCCATGAAATCGCTTACTGTCAATAACGCCATCACGAATGCAGTCCGGATTGCCGGAGTGCAGAAAAGGGTGACTGCACATACTTTCCGCCGATCTTCTGCGCAGGGGAACGGACATCCGGACCATACAAAGTCTGCTGGGGCACTCGAACAACATAGATGATAAAATACAGAAACTCTCAGCGATGGTTAACCACGCCAAGTCAATAGCGGTGATCACCGGGGCTGAAATCTCAACCGCATCCGGCATCCCGGATTTCAGTTCAGCCAGTGGTCTCTACGCCGAACAACACAACGTTAATGTCTTTGATCTCGATGCATTTCACCGCGATCCATCTATTTTCTACAACTTCGCTCGGGAGTTCTATCCCAAGGTGCGTAATGCAAAGCCCAACGCAGCACACCTCAAACTTGCTAAATGGAACAGAAACCTTTCACAGTCACGGTCGCCCTTAAAAACATTCATCGTCCCATTACCGCGCAACGTCATATGATAGATTGCAACGGGATATTCAACTCGCAGTTTTCTATTTTGACCCCTACGCGCCCCAACCCTAATCCCCCAGAAATTAACTTGTGGAATAAAGCAGACCTCTTTTTTCAGCCTCTTTCAATAATGATATCAACCCTTTTGCTTCTCCGGCAGAGAGCTCACCGCGACGCTGTTTTTTAATCACAACATTCGTCGCCTCAACGATTAATAGCTCTGGAGCAATCGCAGTATGCTATTCCAGCTTCAACCCCACGAAAGAAGGCCTCAAGTCCATTGGGAACTGGGCCATCGGGAATGAAAAGACGAAGCACGGCGGATGTATCGACGACAGCTATCATCTTTCGCGGTCCTCTCGTAGATCCTGCACAACCGTTTTCTCTTGAACACGGCCTGCTAGTTTCGTGCGATATTCCGCAGCTTTTTCACAGACAGACCCCGCTCTAAGCTTAACATCATTTGTGAGAATATGTCTAACCTGTTCCTGTAGACTACGATGTTCCGCTCGTGCACTTTCTGTCAGCGCATCATATACAGATTCGGGTATGTTTCTAATTGTCATCGTTTTCATGATGCCGTTATGCCCCCTTGATATGGAATATATTATGCATTCATATTTTGAAAATGTCAATGCTCTCAATTAATAATCTTTGCAGCCTTCCATTTTTTACCCACCATTTTTTACCTATCGTCTTCCCCTATAACGCTACCAATTCGTTCATGGCTTAGGGGTCGTGTATTGAAATATAACAAATGAACCATTCATCCATCCGCCTCACCAAGCAACTCAAGAACTTTGCAATAATCCTTCTGCAATTCTTTATCGTCTTTCAGCACAACCAATGTCGTAACACGACCCCGATACCACATCAATAATTGTCGAGGGAATCGACAGAATCGTAATCCTTTATCACATGCCACGCCGAATGACAGGAGGGAATTGGATTAACCTTGTGGGGTTTTCCGCAAAACGCGCAATAGGATAACGATAAATGATTGATGGTTCTTCTACCTTGTCTCGAACCTAAATCAAATCAGACTAGGTGCCAGACAAAGTGCGAGTCTAAGTGTGGTCCTCCAACCTTTGCGCCTTTGCGTCTTTGCGGGAGATACATTCAGCACTCATAACTCCTTTTTGCTAAAGCCGCTTTCATCTAGAATCACATTTTAATCAGTGCTTCTTTACTATAAGTCATGGAAGTAATAGGAAAGCTACTCAGTTTTGTGCAAACTATTTTTCTTATTTGCGCACAGAGCTTGCCATTGGCTGATCATTGTTATACTCTATTATTATGCCTAAGAAAAATATCTCCATCCCTCAGGTAGCCGTACAGATCCCCTTGACACTCAAGGGGCATATCGATGTATTTGAGGGAATCATGCTGTATATGCGCCTGCATGGTCCGTGGCGACTCTACCGCATGGAGGGACGCCCCGGTGAGCAAAAGCTGCTGAATCTGAAACGATGGAGCTGCACCGGTATTATCACAGGCCCCTGCACACCTGATGAGGCAACATTAATCGCCCATACGCGAGTTCCAGTAGCTCTCTTTGAGCCCACACCCGAGATGCGCGAACGGTCGCACCCGCTTGCCAACCGCACGAGCCTCATTTTCGACTCCTATGCAACGGGAGAGCAGGCCGCGCGGTTCTTTCTGGAGCGTCACTATAAACATTTTGCTTTTGTGGGTGAGGGACACGGCCTGTATTGGTCGAAGGAGCGTGGCCAAGATTTTAAAGATACCTTAGAGACTTCTGGAGCAGAGTGCGCTATCTATCCCCAGCTGAAGAAAGAAGAGCAACACGACTGGGCTATTGAGCAGCCCCGCATGCAGGCGTGGCTCAAAGCACTGCCTAAACCTGTAGCCCTCTTCGCCGCTATGGACGGACGTGCATCCCAGGTGCTTGATGCATGCATGGCTGCCAACGTTACAGTGCCTGACGAGGTGGCAGTACTCGGGGTTGATAACGACCCCCATATCTGCGAAGCCACCTTCCCAACCCTCTCCAGCATCCAGACAGACGGGACGCAGAAGGGGTTCCTACTGGCTGAGCATCTGGACCGGCTGATGCACGGCAAGCGCCTCAAGCAAGAGGTATTCCACGTGATCCCCACCGAAGTTATCTGTCGGCAGTCAACAGATGCCACCGCAATTTCAGACCGGCAGGTCTCAAAAGCGCTTGAGTTCATATGGAGCGAAGCCGGGCATCATCCAATTTCAGTTCCTGATGTAGTCGGGTTAATCGGCTCATCCCGCCGCTATGCGGAGGTCCATTTCAAAAATGCTGTTGGCCGGACAATAATGGAGGAGATACGGCGGATTAAGCTGAAGCGTGTCTGCGCCCTGCTCTCAGAGACCAATCTTTCGATCGGCGAAATTGCAGAGATGTGCGGTTTTACACGCGAGAGTCATCTCGCCTTTCTTTTCAGAAAAAGTTTCGACATGACGATGAGCCAATACCGCAAACGTCCGCACAAAAAATAGCTTGTCTCGGCCGAGCTGTCAGCCCCAACGGGGCGAGATGAAATAGCCCAGGGTTTACCCTGGGTATTGTTAATTGATTTTTCACAGGGCACAACAAAATAACCTTGCGATTAACCTACGAATATCGTATGTTACCAGCACGTATGAAAACTCTTACACAGGCTGTATACAGACTCTCGCCGCCGGGAGGACTCTTTAATGAAACGGTTGTGGTCAATCTCTTCCCTGACCGGACTC
>Ga0307990_1001121_pt1 | contig 22853 bp, 31 predicted proteins | sample EllFjometagen129_FD_203168 | JGI IMG/M metagenome (GOLD analysis project Ga0307990, IMG submission 203168) | Marine microbial communities from Ellis Fjord, Antarctic Ocean - #129 | ecosystem: Environmental > Aquatic > Marine > Unclassified | place: Southern Ocean | collected 2014-10-08
ATCAAGTAAATTAGATGCAATCCTTAAAATTTTTGCAATTTCTTTATCTTCCAATCCATAAATTGACATTGCTCCAATTATAGGATCAACAAATATTCGATTTGCGGTTTCTATGTATTCTGATAGGGACATTTTATTTTCCTTTTATAATTGATCTATATATAGTTCATAAAGCGGTCTTGTGAGTCATAAGTGAATCGAACACTTTCATAGAGGGGTTAGAAGCCTCAGCCTTCCCACTTGGCTAATGACCCATAAATTAGATTGAAGGACAAGTGAATAATTTTACATTCATTTGTCCTTCAATCTTTTAAAAACACCTTATAATAATCGTAACTCTCTAAACTCTTTTCCATCCGAAACACAAGCTAAAGCTGTCATTTGGTTTCCAATATCTGGCTCCCTAAAACAAATCGATTCACCTCCTAAGCGTTTATGCCAATCTGATAATTCTTGTTCATTTTTAATTTTTAATAAAATGAGAATTCCATTTGACCATTTTGGTTTAGGCTTTAACAACAAATATTGAGCTAATGCATGACCAGCTTGAACTGCTCGTTGAGAATGGCTTAGAGTTTCAAGCACTAACACATACATTTTCTTCTCGGTCATTTCTCAATTCCTCCATCGCGATTTGGATTTTATTTTTTATATTATTAATCTTATCCATGTTTCTGCTTTTTTCAGATTTGTTTTCAATTTCTTCGAGTAATCTTCCTCTGAATAAACAGTACGCAATATGGTAATGACGAAATTCCCTTTTAAAATCAATTATATCCCAACTACTACTTTTTACTTTCTCGACATCCTTTTCTTCGAAATGTCCAAGATTTCCATAAACGGTTTTTCGTAATTGTTTGAATATTCTGATTTCATTTGATAATTGTTTTAAATAATTTTTAACTTCTTTTAATGTATAATCCATTTTATTTCTCCTTAAGTTTAATTTTAAATTAATAATTTATTTTTTAATTTAAAACTTAAGGAGGATCTTTATTAATCTACCAAAGAGTTTGCATAAATATAATTCCTTTTTTAAGGGTTAATAAAAATAGATATAATTATTATTTTCCAATATTTTTTAATTTATTAATCGAATCATTAATATCACCTGTTGTTACACTTTTACCTTCAGATTTTAAATCGATAGTTTGTTCACCATATGATTCAATAGAAATACTAGGAATAAATTCATTATCATCTTCTTCGTTTTCTTCATACACTTTACCAATCAAATCTAAATCTTTAACATCGACTCTATTACCAATAAAAGATTGTTTTCCAATTAATTGTCTAAGTACATAAAATTCAGTTTCTATAAAATTTCTTAGAGATTTTAATTCTTCATTATTTCCTTGGGAAACATTTTTATTTTCTTCTCCAATTGGAATAATATTAAATTTATTTGCATTTTTTATTTTAGGATTTGTTTGAATTACAAAATCAACTCCCATTTTTGAAAGTTGAATCACAACATTACTTAAATCTACTTTTGAAATATCTATAGTTCCTGGTGATCTAAATTCAGATAATCCTGGAATTGATATTTGATATCCTTTGGTTTTTATATATAATAATACTTTATTCATGTTTGTATCCTTATTAGAAATTCTGCTATTTGTTTTTGGGGTTCTTTTGGAGGGTCGTAAATAGTATCTTTAGGATTTAAAACTCGATTTATCATTTCTGCAATTTCTGGTAAACAATGAATGTTTACAAGTCCAGTACTACTCACCCACATGTAAGAATCATGTTCAAATGACAATTTAACTTTTTGATTTGGATCGATCATTTTACATAGATAATTATGTTGAGTGGAAATTCTTTTACCATTATCCGCAGAATATTCAAACTTCCCAATAAATTTAATTGGTTTAATATCAAGTCCAGTTTCTTCTTTGACTTCTCTTTTTAGACAAGATATTAATGATGAATCGGATTTTTCACAACGCCCGCGAGGGGTTTCATGTTGAAATGGGTATTTATCTTTCTCAGCTCTTTCTATAATGAGGACTTCATCACATTCTTTTTCTTCATTATATCTTAAAATAATTCCAGCAGAAACCGAGACTCTAATTTCAGGTTCGTTTTCGAACATATCTTTTATCATAATAAATTTTCCTTATTTATTTTTTCTATTAAACTACCTTTTACAAATTCAAAATCGTTATTTATTTCAGTTCCAGAAAATCTAATAAAATTCCATCCTTCAGATTCAAGGAATTTTTGACGTACTTCATCATACTCCTTTGCTCCAGGTAAAGAATGCCAATATTCTCTATCACATTCAATTGCAATTTTTTTATCTAAAATAGCAAAATCAATAAAATATCCAAGTTGTGGATAATTATGTTTATACTTAATATTCATTTCATCTAAATAAGATTTCATTTTTTTCTCAAGAGATGAAAAAATTCCTTTTTGCGAACATATATAAACGGGATGTTTATGAGAATTATCTTTTAAAAATTGTTTTTTAATTTCTGATATTTCAATTTTCTTATCTGGATTCTCATCCCAATATTTTTTAGCTGATATAGATTGCTTTTTCCGAATCTCTGGATCAGCTAAAGCGTCTTTAATTTTTTTAGAATGTATAATTACATACTCGGGATTTTCAAATCTTTTTTTAATTCTCTCCAAATGTTTTATTTTATTTTCAAGAGTCCAATATTTTTTAGCAATCTCTCAATTTCTTTTAGCTTGATTTTCTCTTTCATTTGGATCTTCAAATCTCTTTCTTTGAGCTTCACATAATTTTTTTCTTTCATTTGGATCTTCAAATCTCTTTCTTTGAGCTTCACATAATTTTTTTATATTATCTGGATTTTCTAACCATAATTTTCTTACATCAAAACTTTTCTTTCTATTGATGGGATCTTTAAAATAATTTGTAAGTGCTTTAGATTGATTTTTTCTTGCTTCTGGATTATCCCAATGCGCTTTTAAAACTTTGGAATGTTTCTGCCCTTTTTCTGGATGTTCTTTATTATATTTCTTTTGAGTTTCAGAATTCTTTTTTCTTTCATTAGGATTCATAAATCTATTTTTATGAAATTTTGATATTTCTTCTCTTGCTTCTGGATGTCCTTCGTAATATTCTTTTAATGTATTAGATATATTATTTAATATTTCTGGATTTTCTTTATATTGTTTTTTCTTTAATTTAGATTGTTTCTCTTTTGCATCTGGATTATCTATCCAAAATTTTTTACATGATGATTTAATTTTCTTATGAATTCCGGGACATGATCTATAATTTTCTTTACAACAATTTTTTCCAGTAGTTGTTATAAAATTAGATTTTTCTCCACATCCATAATCACATAATATATCTTTAGTCATAATATTTTCCTTAAACTATTTGTAAAGGCTTAAAACATTTCAAACAAATAAAAACTGGATGGGGCATAATAGTTCCTTCAGAAGCCCCAGTTTGTGATTCTGGAATAATCTTTAAATTATATTGTGTAGAAAAAATATCTCCTCCACAACCACTACATTTAAAATTCTCTAATGTTTCAGGATTAATTTCTTGTTTCATTCTATCATTTTTATCTTCAGTTTTCATTTTGTGACCATCAAGTCCGATAATATTTGTTTCTTTTGTCATTCTTAATTCTCCCTTAACTCATTTTTAAGTTTTAACTTTCCTCTCGATAAACAAAAATATCAATAATCTGATCTTCTTCCAAACTTGTCACATATTCACGCTGTAAAATTATTTGATCTCCTTTAATTTTATAATGATAATCATATATATATTCTCCTTCATTTGAAAATACTTTTATTAATCTTTGATTTGTAATTTCTTCAGGAGAATTAATAGTTACATAATCCTCATCCAATAAGTCTGTTTCAGTGATTACATGATAATATCTAACTTTAAAAATTAAATCTGGTAAATCAGTTGTTACGTCTGAAGTTAATTCTGGTTCTTCTAAAGTCACATCATCATATTCCCATGTTCTCTCAAATCTCAAAACATTTATGGGTGCAGAATTTGTACTATAATAACTATATGCAGATCCTAATTTAATATTTACTTCTAAGGATTTTGCTAAATAATTACTTACAAAATAAAGATAAGATGGAATTTCAATTTCATATTCAAATGTACAAACCAATCTCCATTCTGCTAATTCATCAGTTCCACCATATTTTTTACTCCCATCACTCATCCCTGTCATTTTAAACATTGGTTTCATATTAACAGGATAAATAATTTCTTCTGAATTAATTGATTTAATTAATCTTTCTGTCGCTCCAGCAGTTTCCCAATCTAAAATATAATCATCACCTGAAACATCATTTGTATAATTAAAACTATATAAAGCTTCAGGAATAATTATAAATGAATTAAATAAAAAAGGATAAGTTATTCTATTCAATCCATTAAATCCATGTAACAATAACATTCGAACATCACAAAATTCATAAAAAGAATTCAATAAAAATATTACTTCAATTTCTCCTTTTATACGACTATATCCTGGTGTAATCATTACATTTTCATCTTGATAAATTGGAGAATACCATCTATTAATAAATCCTGGAGCAATATTAGGAAATCGATAAGGTTGATGTCCTCCTGTTTCTGATAATGTAAATTCACCAGAAGGATTCAATACAATTAATGGCAATTGTTCTTTATCTAATTCACGATTTCCATTATTATCTTTATTGCTTATTTGTTGAACTGCTTTATCATAAGTCCCCATAACAATATTTGTAAATCGAGGACCAAATCCATCAGATATATAATCTAATGTTGCTTTATAAAAATCTGCAAAAACATTATTAATATAATAATAATTTGTTACATTTTCATTAGTAATCATTTATTACCCCACTCACTTAATTCATTTAAATAATTTATTGAATCGGTAGACGCAATTTGTAATCCTGTTGATCTAACAATTTTTCTTTTTAAGTTTTTAACAATAATTTGTCTTTCAGCAATAATAAAAATAAATTCGTCCCATTTAGATTTTAATATAAAATTATATAATGTTAAACTATCATTAAAAATCTTATCATCAGATTTAATTTTATTTAAAATAATATTTTCACTTGATGTTAAACTTATCTCTGAAAAATAAAAATCCTTTATTGAATCATATTGACATAAAATATTTAAATTATCATTTTTATAATTATGTAAATTTAAAAAATTTGAACAGAATTCAGACTTCTTTAAATTTTTAAACATATTAATTTTAATTCCATGTAAATCATTATCTATCATTTTATGATTTATTATTGGAGGATCTACTTTAAATAATAAATAATTTGTATGAGTATTATAAAAAATATGAATATCATAATAATAATTTAAAAATGATTTTCTAAGACTATAACATCGATTTAATTCACTTCCTAATTGTAAACTCATTTTATTAACCTTTCCTTTTTAAACATTAATTCCCCAATCTTCAATTTCAACTTTACTTTCATCTGTAGCAATTCCTGATAGAAATAAATTTACATCTAAACAAGAATTTTCTATTCTTAAATAAAAATCTTTATATGAATTTTTTATTAATTTATTATTTTCAGGGTCCCAAACATTTAAAGCAATTATAATTTCTTTTCCAAATTGTTCTAATTTAAATTTTGTTGATTTAAAATTAAATGAAATATCATTTAAATTATCTTCAACGTATTTTAAAAATTCTTCTCTTACGTTTTCAGGAATTTGTTTATTATAATGATTTATATAACGATAAATATTTGATGGACCTTTTGGTTTTTCTTTTTTAATCCGAACTTCAATTTCTTTTTTAATTAAAAATAAATCAACCACTTCTTTACTACATTCAATATCCAATAATTTATTAATGGTTTCTTCTGAATCAAAAGCTTTATTATATAAACTTTCATGAACTTCTAAAGGAACAATTTCATTTAATATTTGTTCTAAAGAAAAATTATTCGAAGCTTCTATTTTTGAAGATCCAACTTCAAAGTAATATCGACCAATTTCTTCAATTTTTTGAAATCCTTTAATTGCTTTAAGAACTAATTTTGAAAAATTAATAACATCAAACTTTGTAATTTCTGGTAGATCTGATTCACTTAAAATATTATCATAAGAATCAAACATTCCTTTAGATCTAAAATATTCAAAACGTGAAGAAATATTTGTAATAATAATTTCATTATCATCAACATTTACAAGATTTGAAAATAAAATTATATCTGTAAAACATCTAAGAGATAAATATAAAACAGATTTATTATCATAATTATCATTTGTAAAATTAACCAATTTATCTTTTAACAATTTAATATATGACATAATCAAAAATAAATCATATACAATATTTAATGTTTTTTCATTCCTATTAGATTCTTCATAAAGCATTGGAAGAATCTCAGAAGTTATAGATTCACTTTTAATTAAATATTGTTGTAAATGTGTCGTATAAACAAGTTTTGATAAATATGATGCAGTTTTAAATTCTATGTCATTAATTGAAGGAGTTAGTCTTGAATCTAATTCTAATTTTTCAATAATAAAATCTTCAAATCCTTTAATTGGATTTTCAACAATTGAAATCGCATCGATAATTGGTTCAATGTTTGCAATATCACTATCTAAAATTTTAATAAAAATATCACTACTAATTTCATTTACATTTTCTTTATCTTTTAATAATCCTCCTGTTTCCTCAATTATTTTTTCAACAGGAATATTTACCATTTCATTCCCACCAATAAATTCATCAAATTCTTTATGTAAAGAATCATCAACTCCATCAATAATTTTATATTTTTCGATATCAATAGAAACATTACTTTTAGTTAATTGAGGGTGTGAATTATTTATAGAAGATGGTAATGAATGAATTGCATTTTTTATATTATTCAATTCAAGAATATTTTTACTTTGAATTTGTCTGAGTCCTACAGAATTAGTAATTGAAATATAATTTGAAATATAATTGTTAAAAATACTCATGACACTTCTAAACATAACATCATGTAAAACAATATATGTATAATCGGTATCTGTATAAAAAATACCAAAAACAACCACATTAATTTTAGAAGGAGTTTGTGTAAATGTAATTTTAATATATCTATTTTTAATTACGTTTTTTACCAATACCAAATTAGATTCAAACAAATTCTCATTCTTCATTGTTTCATTTACACCTTCAACCAGATCATATAAATGATAATATGATAATGATGCATTTTTCATATTCTTCGTTGTGTTATTTAATAATTGAATTCCTATCAATGGGGGTGAAAAATTAATATAATCTGACGTACTCGAACTAAAAGAAATATTCATAGAAACATTTGTGTTAAATTCTGAATCTTTACATCTAAATAACTTTTGACTAAACCATTCTAAATTTTCATCATACATAATTTAATAACCCTTTCATTTTTCAATTTAAAATTTATGTGTTAATTTGTTCTTTGGTTTTTAAATTGTCCTTATTTATAATATCAGGCGGAACAATTCACGATAAATGAAATCAATTAATCAAGAGGAACAATTCACTATAAACCAATTAAATAAACAAAGCGAAACAACTTTCAATTAATAAAACTATAAATAAGATAATAAATAAAGGCGGAACAACTTTCAATTTCCACTATAACGCCTGACCGCCTGACCCCCAAACTAGTTAAACGTTTAGGAGGTTTTTTAATTATTTAAACTCCTAATTAAATTCTATTATAATTTTTGTTAAAACTCCTATTATAAATCCTAATTGAATATGGAGTTATTATCAGAGACTAAATTCTAATTAAATTAAAGATTGAATTAAAATTTAAATTTTAGTTGAATATGGAAATTATATCTTTTTATATTTAGTGAATTTTTCCATTATGATTGAATCACTTTTTTGAATCATTCTTTACATTTATTAAAATATAATTATTAAGTTTTGTTGTCTATTCCTAAGTGTAGAATCAATATCCTAGAAATAAGGAGTTAACGGTCACGGACTAACTCCTATCTTGATTCATTCTCTTTAAAGGAATTAATAAATTTTATTTATTTTTTATATTTACTTGAGGTTGAATATTTATTTGAATCTGTGAAATTTAATTCCAATTGAATTTATATCCTTTAACTTTTATAGTTTGTCTATCATTTCGTATGATTCAATTAATGATTTTAATTATAGTTGAATTTCTATCCATTTCGTCCTTATTCAACCTCCTTTAAACTTTTATATTTTTTTTAATTTAATGTATGGTTTGATTGTAGTTGAATCTGTGGTTGTTTAATCCTTTTGATTTTTGTATTTTAAAGAATTTTTTTCTTGATTTTATCTTTTTGAAATTTTTTCTTATAATTACTAGTTTAAATAAACTTAAAATGTCAGATTTTATTTAATTTTTTATTTAGATTTTTCTATTCTTTCCTTCGCCTTCGCTAGCGCGCTTGGAATGGGGTGAACAGACCATTGGGCTATATGTACCTAAGCTTTGGTCCTACACAATTAGTCCCCATAATTAGTAATCAAATTCTATTGATTTTTTTAAGAGGACATTCTACCAGATTATATTAATATTTTGGTCTCATGTTGTAATAGAGATTTAACTTTTATTATATTTACTTCATTGGCTCTTTAGGCGTTTAAGGACGTTATTTAATAGCGTTTTTTTGGCTTGTAACTATTTGATTTAATTTAAGATAAAAATGCAAAAAATCTGCAAACCCCCTACTTTGGTAGATTTTGAAAATCTGCAAACCCCCTACTTTGGTAGTTTTTCAGTACTTGGTAATTTTAACTTTCTTATCATTATATGAAAATTCCGATATTAAATTATTATTTTTTATATTATTTAAAGAATTTATAAGTTGGGATTTAAATTCTGAATGGGATCTATCATAATTTAAAATTAATGCAATTTTATTAAAAGTCATTGAAATAATGTCATTCTTTTTAAGAATTATTTTTTTATATAAAAAATGTGAAAAATTATCTAATGAATAGAAATCATCATTTAAGAAATTCACATTACAACATTTTAAATTTTGAAGGAGTAATTGTCCAATTGTAGAATTAAATGATAAATGATAATTTCGACTATATATTTTTCCATTGATTCCTTTATTTTTTTTTATACTTTTAAGAGTGAAAATACTTTCAGGAAAAGAAGTCATGAATTCAAATCTTTTATATCTCCTTTCATCTTTATCAAAATATTTAACGATATATTTAGGAACATCAATTTTTATTATACTTAATTCATTTATAATTTTAAAAATTTGATTATAATTATATTTTTTAAGTATTGGGAATATTGATTTCAAATCTTTATCATTAAAATATAATTCAATTGGAGTACTATATGTTTTACAATTGAATAAATTATTATTTTGACGTTTTCTAATTTTAATGAGTTTTGATTCTGATAAATTACTTGCCATATATTTTACAATTTCTTGTTTTTGATTTGGAAGCATTGAATATAAATTGAATCTATTTAATTCATTATGATTATTAATGGAAATATTTTTTCCAGATTTTTTACTGTTTGTAGGTTTTGGAATTTTGTATATTAATTGAATTAAACAGGTTGAAATTATATCTAACATTTCCCAATGATTTTTATTAAAAAACCCATTATAAAGAATTAATCTATAATCATTACCATCAACATTATAAATTGGATAATTTAATTCTTTTTTGGTTGAAGGATTTACGTTAAACATAATCCGATTAAAACTTTTTTCATTTGCCATATATCTCATTCAATACCTTTCACTTTATAAATATTTAAATTTTCTTTTTGTACTCTAAAAATAAAATTACACCTTTATTATTTTTAAACATCTATTTGTTATGATCAAATAAAAAAACGGTTGTAAAGGTATTTTTTTTAATTAAAAGGACAAATAAGAAATAACTATACATATTACTATATGATACATAAGATTTGTTTTAATTTTTTTACCAAATATAAAAAGGAGAAGACATTAAATGATTGAATGCAATCAATGTGGAATGATTCATCCACCTTTACCAATTGGAACTGATTGTCCTAATGCGATAGCTAAAACTTCATCTGGAATTGAAATTGTAGGGATCGCAGATTTTTTTGCAATTTTAAAAACAACGTTAATTGTAAATATTGAAAAGAAGGAAATTAAAGATCCAGAAAAATTATTTAAAAATTTAACAATGGAAGTCGTTAAGTTCATGGAAAATTATCAAGAATAAAAAAGGAAGGAATATGCTTTGTGAAAGATTAGATAAAGATCAAAGAGAAATTTATGATTATATCGTAAATGATTGGATAGATATATATTCACCATATTATACAGTTGGTGGATATGCGGGAACTGGAAAAACATTTTTAATTTCAGCGATTGCTGAAGGATTAAGAGAGAAAGATAAAAATAGAACTTTTGCTTTTTGTTCATACACAGGAAAAGCAACATCCGTATTACATAAATATTTAAAAGATGAAAATGTATTAAGTGATAATTTTGATATTGTTTCAACTATTCATGGAATGATTTATAGACCAATTATTAGAGTAGATCCTGAAACAGGTAAAGAAAAAATAGATGGATGGGAAAGAAAATATCATTTAGTAAATGGTGCATCGGTAATATTTGTTGATGAAGGATCAATGGTCAATAAAGAAATTTGGAAAGATCTTTTAGAATTTGATGTTAAAATTATTGTATTTGGAGATTGTTTTCAACTACCATCTATAGGTGAAGATAAATTTAATTTAATGGATAATCCAAATGTTAATCTTACAAATATTCATAGACAGACAGATGAATCTGGAATAATCCAATTATCAAAATTTATAAGAGAAGAAGGTTATATTCCATTTGGACAACATTCAAAACAACTTATTAAATGTCGTTGGAAAGATTTTGGTTGTTCAGATTTTTTTAATAATTTAAATTTAAAAGATCAATCAATAAGTGTTTTATGTGGTTTTAATTCAACAAGAAATACAATTAATTTAAATTTTAGAAAAAAAATTGGTTATAGTAAAAGTATGCCATTTGGACAAGATAAGATTATTGGTTTAAAAAATAATCCTAAATCTGGAATTAAGAATGGTCAACAAGGAACTGTTTCAATGGTCGTTTCAGCAAGTAAACTTTTTTATAAATTATATGCTGAAATGGATGGTTGGGATGATTCATATCAAGGAGAAGTTTATAAATCAACTTTTGGTTCAAAGACGTATGATGATATTCATGAAATTTCTAAAAATTTTACGAATACTAAAAAAAGTAAAAATGGGAAATTTAGAAATATCGACTTCTTTGATTATTCATATGCAATGACTGTTCATAAATCTCAAGCAAGTGAATGGGATAGTGTTGTATTAATTGAACAAAGAAATAAACATCAGAATGATGAAGATTATGCTCGTTGGCTTTATACTGCTGTGACGAGAGCAAAAAAATCATTATTTATTATTAAGGATTATTGGCCCAAATTGGAGAAATAAAAAAAAGTTGAAATAATGAAAAATTTACATACATCAAAAAAAGAAGAAGAATCTGTTTTAGTGTTTTTTATATATTATGTAATAGTAGATGATAAAGATAATGAAATATTTCGTGGTAATTTAATTTCTGATGAAAATGCCTATAAAATTAATAAAAGTGCTAACGGGGTATTGGATTTTATAAATAATTATACAGTTCCATATATATTAAAGAATTATGAAAATTGGAAAATTGAAAATAAAATTGATAACGGTAACTTAAAAATTACCTCAAAAAATGTTTGTATTAAACAATTTAATAGAATATTTTAACATCAACAATCAATATTTAAGGCATAAATTCTCCTTTTGATAACAAATATTAAAATATAAAAGGAGAATTTATGCAATCAATTATTACAGAACAAGAAATTGAAATGTTGATTCAAACTATTTATGAATCTGGAATTAAAGATATTAATATTAGTTTGGATGAAAAATCTTTAATTTCAAAATATTTTTATATTAAATATTATGAATTTGAAACAACATTTACAGTTGCATTTAATTGTTTAAATAAACAAAAAGACACAGGAATTTGTATGGCTGGAATTTTACAGATATTTTTAAATAGTAAAAAACTTAGTCAAATGGCTATTGAAATTATAGATGATTTTTATCATAGCGATGATAAATTATATAGAATTCCTAATTCAAATTATGTTTGTTAAGGGATATTTTTTAAAATTCATAACAAATGATTATAAAAAAATTGTTATGAATTTTAAAAAGGAGAAAAGATGCTTACATTAGATAATTTACAGGATTCTGTATGGGTTGAAAAATATAGACCAAAAACATTGGAAGATTTAGTTCTTCCAGATGAATATAGAAATGATTTTAAAAGATTAATTGCAAAACAAACAACAAATAATCTTTTACTTCATGGTGGACCTGGTGGTGGAAAAAGTGCATTTGCAAGAATTATGACTTCGCCAAATGGAATAATTAAATATCCAAAATATAATGTTTTAGTTGTAAATGGTTCAGCAAAAAAAAGTCGAGGAATTGGATATGTAGATGATGTTATTGAACCATTTTTAAAAGTTCCTCCTGCTGGTGAAGATAAACATAAAATAGTATTTATTGATGAATTTGATAATAATACGCCTGACGGGTTTAAATCTCTCAGAGGAATTATGGAAAAATTTCTTGAATCATATGGTAGATTTATAGTCACTGGGAATTATGTTTCAAAAATTCCTGATCCAGTTAGAAGTAGGTTTGATGAATATCATTTTAAACAATTACCAAAAGAATTTGTTTTAAAATTTTGTATTGATATTCTTAAAAAAGAAAAAGTTAAATATGAAGAAGATGATATTAATTTTATTATTAATACTTTTTATCCAGATGTAAGAAAAATTATTAATCGACTTGAAAGATGTGGTTCTGGTAGAGAAAAATTAATTGTAAATAAAGATAGAGTTTTATCATCTGAAAAAATAATTATTAGTGAGTTTTTACAATTAGTTGATGCATTAATGAATAAAGAAAATAATAAGATTGGTAAATTAATATCTTCTATTCTTGATAGAATTAAAAGTCCTGAAATTAGTTATAGAGATATTTATATTGAATTATTTGAAAATGTAAAAATTCCAGGACATATTAAAATTATAATTAATAAAAATGCAAATAAACATATGGAAGGTCAGATAATTCCATCTATGAATTTTTCTGCAATGATATTTGAAATTATTGAAATGGTTAAAAGATATAATCAATTATCAAAATAAAAAGGATTGAAATATGACAGATAAAGAATTGATTGAAAAAGGAAATGTTATTTTTAGAATTCTTGGTGGAATGGACACTGAGAATGGAAGAAATATGGCGGAGCTTTTAGTTAGATTTAAAAATAATATAATTGATAAAGATTTATGTAAATGTAAAAACTGTTTAAGTGGTCATGATGAAAAAAATTGTTTGAATTGTAAATATAAATGATTGGAATATATCAAGATAATTTTATAGATTATCTTAGAGATTCTTTAGGAGAAGAACCTCAAATAACTGGAAAAAATATTATTATTCCATGTCCTTGGTGTGAATATGGAAAATTAAAAGATCATTATCATTTATATATTTCTTTGTATGAACCAATTTATAATTGTTTTCATTCTGAATGTACTCAAAGTGGATTTTTAACTAAATTAATAAAAAAAATTGAAGGTGTTGAAACACATAAATTAAGAAAATTTGTAGATCTTGATAAATTAAAATCTAATCCAATTAAGAAAAAATCTATTGTAGAAGGAAAAGATAAACTTTTACAAATACCAAAAATTAATATAAATGAATTTCCTAAAAAGACATTATATATAAAAAAACGATTTAAGTTTTCTTCATTTATAAACATTGAAAATATTCCAAATTTAATATTCGATTTCGATAAATTTTTGAGAATTAATAATATCACATTAACTGAACCTAAACAGATTAATATGGTTGATTATTTACAATCTAATTTTGTAGGATTTTTAACAATTAATAATGCATTTATAATATTTAGAAATATCGATGAAATGTCAGATTTTAAACATTTTAAATTTACTATCGATGATAAAACTAAATTTTTAGATTATTATAAAATTTTAGGTAGAAATCCATTGAGTAAAAAAGTTATTTTAGCAGAAGGAATTTATGACATATTTTCAGAATATTTATTTGATTTCACTGGAAATAAGAATGATGTATATTTATATGCATGTTCTATGTCAACTAATTTTAGGAATCTAATTAAAAGTATAGTATTTAACGAACAAGATTTTAAATTAGATATTATAATTCTTTCTGATAAAGGTATAAAATTAGAATATTATCAAAAATTAAAAAAGTATAATAGCTTTATAATCAATAGTTTAAAAGTTTATTATAATCGAGCGAATAAAGATTTTAATGAAGTACCTGTAATATTAACAGAATTTAAAATATAAAGTGAGGGAATTATGAATGAAGAAAAAAATAATAGACCTGATCGATAAGACGATTGAAAGTGGATTGAAATATTCAGGAAATTTGGAAACATTAAATTATTATCAATTATTTTGTAAAGCAACTGCATCTGAATTTTTATTTAAAATTGATTCTAAAACAAATGCTTGTTCATACAAATATAAGTTTAACGATGAAAATTCATTAATGATAATTTTTTCAATACCTTTGAACGATGATAGAAATTTTAGAAGTAAATTCATTTCAGAAAAGATTATGGAAATTATTTCTGAGTGTGAGGATATTTTTACTTCGATTGATTATTATGATTTTAAAGAAATAAAAAATGAAAAATTTGTTTATTTGGTTATTGTTAAAAAAATAGAGGATTAAACTTTTATAAAAAACTTAATAAAAAAGAATTAATTGAAATATTAGAGAAATTTAATGATGTAATAATTGATTATGTTGCGTTTAGAGGGTTTTATATTTCAATTAAACAAGGATCATATTATTTATATAATGATGGAAGTGTGAGGAGAGGATATGGAAGTTCTCTTGGTGGTGGGTTTTGGGAAACTAAAGAATTGGCAGAAGAATTTTATGAAGTATGGAACGGGACTAAAGTTGTGGAAAAGAAATATATAATTCATCCCGGATTCGTTGAAATAAACGAACAAAAAATTTATATAATATGTGATGTTATTATTTTACATCACGAATTAGACACCAATGAATGTTTAAAAGACTACGGTGAAAGGAGTTTAAATAAATTAGATCAAACTAAATTCATACACTATTATGCTACAAAAGAAATGGTAAAATTTAAAAATTAAATTTAAAAAGAAAGGAAATTGAAAATATGTCTAAAAAATTAACGATTAAAATGATAATCATCGATCCTCAAAATTCTTTTTGCTATCCTGGAATTGATCCTTCATTAATTATTGATCCAAATGTAAATGATTTTATTAGATTTAACAATTTATCTTTATTGAATCCTGGGGAATTATTTGTTCCTGGAGCAGATCAAGATATGATTCGTCTTGCAACATTCATTGATCGACTTGGAAATAAAATTGATGATATTTCTGTCACTCTTGACACTCATCATTATTTTGATATTTCTCATCCATCATTTTGGATGGAATCAGGAACAAATAATTTAATTTCTCCATTTACAATTATGAGAGTTGAAAATGATAAATTTATGGGGTTTAATGTCATTACAAATGAAGATAAAGAATATCGAGTTCGGATTGGAATGTTTAAACAAAAAGCTATGAAATATATCGAATTGTTGAAACAAAATAATAGATACGCTTTATGCATTTGGCCTCCTCATTGTTTGATCGGAACTTTCGGAGTTCAAGTATATCAACCATTGATGGATTCTTTATTAAATTGGGAATCTCATCCTGCGATGATTGACTATGTTACAAAAGGTTCCAATTTTCTAACTGAACATTATTCAGCGGTTAAAGCTGATGTCGTCGATCCTGAAGATCCAACTACAGATTTAAATATTGATTTAATCGAAAATTTGGATGAGGCTGATATTTTAATTTTTGCTGGAGAAGCAAAAAGTCATTGTTCGAAATTTACAGCGGAAGATATTGCCAGAGAATTTGGTGATGATAAAGTTAAAAAGATTGTGTTTCTGGAAGATTGTATGTCGAATGTTCCAGGATTTGAAAAAGAAGGAGATGCTTTCATTGAGGATATGAGAGATCGTGGTGCAACAATTGTTAATTCAACGAAGTATTTAATTTAATGAAATCTATAGACGAAGTAATTATTTCTGAAAAAACATTTGAAATGAAAAGATCAACTATCGTTGAAATGATTAAAATGTGTGAAGAAATTGAAATTCCTAAAATAACATATAAAGAAAAACAACTTGATATGGCGAATGAAATAATTGAGAATAATAAATTATTAGCTATTAGAATAATTCAGATTCTTGATAAAATCTTAATTGAAAAAGGATAAAAAAATGGAAACAGAAACAAAGTATTTTATGGTACATAATCTTAATAATAGACAACCATATAAACGACATTTTGATCAATTCGAAGCAGAAAAAGAAGCAAAGAGACTTGCAAAATTACATATTGGAGAAAGGTTTTTTGTGTTAGAATCTGTTAATTGTTTTGCTATCATTCAACCAGAACCAATTCAAATTAAATTAATAAATAGTGAAGTATAAAAATTATAAAAATAAAAAAAGGAAAATGAAATGCCGAAATTTAATAATAATGATGACATGCAAATTCAGACAATTAAAGGAATGGGATCTTTAACATATTCAGCAGTAAAACCTGATAATCTTGGAGCTTTAAGTTATACTCTTGTAAGTTTGTTGGTTGATATCACGGGAAGTGTTCAAGGATTTGAAAATGATTTGAAATTGGCAATTAAAAATGTTGTTGATGCATGTAAGAAAAGTGAAAGATCTGAAAATTTAATGGTTCGAGTAGTTTTGTTTAATTCTTCGATTGGAGTATATGAAGTTCATGGATTTAAAGAACTTCATACTATTGAAGTTTCTGATTATGAAGATTTGAATCCTGGAGGTTTAACAAATCTTTATGATGCTACATTCGCTACAATTTCTGCAATGCTTCAATATGCAACTGAATTAATTGAAGATGATTATGAAGTGAATTGTGCGGTCTATATAATGACAGATGGAGATAATAATTCGAGTAAAATGACTCCTTCTGAAATTGCAAAATTGATTGAAATTTCAAAGAGAAATGAAGTGTGTGACTCATTAATTACAGTTTTGGTTGGAATGAATAATCCTCAAATTACAAATAATTCTTATGCAGATAAAATTGTGGTTAAATTGAAAGAATTTAAAGATGAAGCAAATTTAGATGAGTTCGTTGACATGGGAGATGCAACTCCACAAAGATTAGCGAAACTTGTTTCATTTGTTAGTCAGTCGGTTGTCAGTCAAAATTCAAATTTGGGGACAGGTCAACCATCTAAAATTATTACCCCAACATTTTAATGTTAGACATTAACTGATCATTTATCTATTTACTTTTTGGAATAACTATTTAGAATTATTAAATATTTATCCAATTTAACTACTCATATATCTAATCATGATTCGAGACATAATTCATTTATGTCTCGAATCATTTTCGTAAGGAGAAAATTAAATATTGAATATTATCAAATCGTTAAGAAGGCGCAAATCAATAATTTCAGACAATCCCATAATATATCCTCCACCATATGAAACATTGACTGAAAAACCAATCTTAAATAAAGGTTATGGGATTTGGTGCGAAAGATGTCAAAAATATTCAGGAGTTCATCATTGGCTTGAATTCAAAAAAAGAAATAAGGATGGCACCTCGGAATATGAAAAATGTGAACGATGTGGCTGGAAACTAAAATCTAAAAAGAAGGAAAGTTAAATGAATCCTATTATATTAAACGCAACAGACACTGATTTTTATACATATACAACAATGCAAAAAACATTTTATTCAAATTATTCAACAATTTTAATCAGACAAAAATTTAAATGGAGGAATTTAGATCAATCAAAACTAACCATATCAATGGAAGATTTAAAAGATAAAATAATTGAGCAGATAAATTATCTTTCTGAATTAAAGCATACTCCTGAAGAATTAGAATTTCTTCATAATAATCAGAATATGACACATACTTTTATTAAATTTTTCATTACTCATTATCAAATTAAAAGAAATTATATTAAAGTTTGGGTTGATGAAGATAATATTTTAAATCTTGAAATTAAAGGACCTTGGATTTTTATAAGACCAATTGAAACTCCGATGCTTGCGATTATTGAACAGTTGATTATGCAGAACAGTGGAAAGCATTATATAGATCTTAAAAAAGAAGCAGAAAAAAGATTATTTGATAAATTGGAATTTGTAAAGACTAGTTTATCAGATGATGATAATTATTCATTTTATGAATTTGGAACAAGGAGAAGATGGGATAGAGATTTTCATGAATTTACAATTAGTGAATTAATGAAAATTAAATATTTTAAAGGAACAAGTAATGTTTATTTTTCAATGAAATATGGGCTTGAACCAGTTGGAACGATGGATCACCAATTGCTTTGTACATATCAACAAATTGTTTCTCGAATTATATCTCAAAAAGTTTGTTTAAGAGAATGGTTGAATTTTTATGATATGAGATTAGGGATTGCATTATCAGATACATTGGGATTTGATAAATTCTTAAAAGATTTTGATCGTGAATTATCAATGCGTTATGCTGGATGTCGTCATGATAGTGGAGATCCTTTTGATTGGGGATATAAATTAACAAAACATTATGAAAAATTCATGATTAATCCAAAAAATAAAACGTATTTATTTAGTGATGGTTTAGATTTTGTTACTTCTTTAAATCTTTGGAGTGAATTTAAACTTATTTCTAATCCTGTTTCTGCGCTTGGAACTTATTTGTCAAATGATTGTGGAATTAAACCTGCTAATATCGTAATTAAAACGGTAGAAGCAAATGGAAAACCAGTTGCAAAAATTTCTGATAGTCCTGGTAAAGGAATGTGTTTAGATGAAGAGTATGAAAAATTATTTAAAGAGGAAATAAGGAAGGATTTAGAATGAATGTAAATACAGATGGATTTTTAGCAAAAGGAAATAGTCATAAAATCTGCGAGGACTATTATATAGTCGGTGAAAATTATATGATTCTTGCGGATGGATGTTCATCGTGTCTTCAGACAGATATTGGTGCAAGAGTATTATGTAGAACCGCCGAACTCTTCATTATTGATAATTATGATGAATTTGAGGATTTTAATATTTTTGAAATTGTAGATGGAATAATTATTGAAACTGTTGAAATTTTAAAAAGGATGAGAATTCCATATGCATCATATGCAACATTAATGTTTGCAGTTTATAAAGATTATAAGATTTATTATTATTCTTTTGGGGATGGGATAATTGCAAAGAATATGATTAACGACACAAGATATATTTCAATTATTGATTATCCTTTTAATGCTCCATATTATTTGGCATATCAATATCTTAAAGAAGATGATGAATCATATAGAGAATTTTATGGAACATTAGATAAAGAAGTTTTTTATAAATTGAGCATTGGAAAAATTATTGATGGTGAAGTAAAAGAAAGTACATTTGGAGATCATCGGGATCTTTGGCATTCTGGAATTATTGATGCTAAAGAAATTGATAGTTTAGTTTTAATGAGTGATGGTGCATCTTCATTTATTAAAGACGGAATTTCATTCGATCCTATTATTGTAGTAAATGAAATTAATAGTTTTAAAAATTATAAAGGAGAGTTTGTAGGTAGGCGAATGAATGCATTGATGAAGAAATATAAAAAAGAAGGAATTAATCATTACGATGATTTGTCGGTTGTTGGGATAAAAATAAATATTTAAAGGAATAAATTTTATGAAATATATAACTATTTGGATTTCCTTAATATTTTCTAATATTACAGGTATTTGGATTTTAGAAAATATTACAGGTAATTTAATTTTTCCAAGTGAATCATTTAGTTTTGTGGTGACGATAATTTATTTTCAAGGAGTTGCATGTTTAGCTTTTTATTTATGGGATTGTATTTTTAAGAAAGGATTAATAAAATGGAAAGGTGTTGGATAAATCAACCATCCACTTTACAATTATGTCATAAATGGCATGGAGTTTTAGCCCATGTTGAAAAAGGAAATTCAAAAATTGTAGATATTTATCTTTTAAATAAAAATATTCTTTCAATGCGTGTCCCAAGAAAGATATTAAGTAAAGGTTGGCCATTACATCTACAAAATAAAATGTAGATTTATTCTTAGTTGTAGTATAATTGATTTTTATATAATTAATTTAAGGAGTTAATATAATGTCAAGATATAGAGCAAAAGAAGATTCCAAAATAGAATTAACTTTACAAAAAGTTGAAGCTTTATGTAGTGAATTGGGGATTCATATTTCTGGAACTAATATGGAAGTTCATTTAATAGAAACTCCTGAAAATGTATATGGCATGTTGAATGAAAATAATGAAAGAACTATAACTATTCCTCGGGCGTTTGATGATGAGCGACTTTATATATGGAAAAATGAATAAAGGATAAGAATGAAAATATATAATAAAAATCATTCAATGACAAATTTAACAAAGAATGATTATGTGAGTAGTGGAGGGCAGGGAGCAATTTATAAGCGAGGTCAAATTGCCTATAAAATTTACCATGATAAAAACTTAATGATTCCTGAAGCAAAAATTGACGAATTAAAAGTTTTAAATAATGAAAATATTATTTCCCCTCAATCTATTTATTATGATGATAAAAAGAATCCTATTGGATTTTCATTAAAATGGGTTGAGGGGATTCCATTATGTAAAATATTTGTTTCGGGATATCAAAATAGAAATGGAATTAAAGATGTTCATATCACTCAACTTATTACTAACATTAAAAAAATTATTGAATATATTCATTTAAAAAATATTTTAATCGTTGATGGAAATGAAATGAATTATTTAGTTGGTAATGATTTTACAACCTCATATTTATTAGATGTTGATTCTTGGCAAACAAAATCATATTCAGCAAATGCGATCATGGATTCTATTCATGATTTATCATCTCCAAATAAATTTACAGAATTAACAGATTGGTATTCTTTTGCAGTTATTGCATGTTGGACATTTACTGGAATTCATCCTTTTAAAGGAACTCATCCAGCATATGAACATTTAGATGCTTTAGAAAGAATGAAGCAAAGATCAAAGAATAATATTTCTATTTTTAATAAAGATGTTAAAGTGTCGAAAAAAGCAAGAATGGATTGGATTCCTAAGTCTTATAAAGAATGGTTCATTCGTATTTTTGAAAGAGGAGAAAGATTATTACCACCAAACGAAGCAGGAATCATTCAAAGAATTCAGAAAGTGTTTATTGATATTATCACGACAAATTTTGAAATTAATTTAATTGAAACTTATAATGATCAAATCATTAATCATATTTATTCATCATCAAAAGAAGTAATAACGACTAATCATGAATTTATATTTAATCGTCAAAAATTAATAAGAAAGAAAGGAGATTATATTGTTTTTTCATTAAGAAATAATATCCCAATATTTTCTTGTATTGAAAATGAAAAACTTAAACTTGAAAATATTTCCAATCAAATGAGAGACATAGTTCCATTTTTAGCAGATCAATTAATGGTGATTGACAATACGATTTATTTTAAACATGATGACAAATTAAACGAAATTAAAATAAATGATATTGATATAATCAATCATGGAATATGTTCGGATTATAAAGCTATTCCTGCAATTCGACAAACATGGAAGATCATGCCAAATTCATCTGAATTTCATAGAGGAGTAATAATTCAAGAAATATTTGGTGAAACTTATTTGACTATTCCAATTCCTTCTAATGAAAAAAGTAAATGTTATATAAAAGAGATAAAAGAATTAAATGGTTTGAGGATAATTGATGCTAAACATGAAAATCGAATTGTTTCACTTTACACAAGAAATAAAAAAGGTGAATATAAAATATTTGTAATTCGGTTTGATAAAAATTATTCAGATTATATTATATTTGATATTGAATGTGATGACGTTGGGGATATTAACATGACAGTTTTACCAAATGGAGTTTGTGTTTTAATTCCTTTTGATGGTGATATTAGAATTTTTACAAATCAAATTCAAAGTGGAGATATTAAAAGAGTAAAAGATATTGGAATAACTATGGATATGAGACTGACACATAAGCATAACAATGTCATGTTTTATAAGGAAAATAAATTATATAGTTTTAAAATGAAAGCATAAGGAGTTGAGATGTTTAATGGAAAAGAGAGACATTTAACTGGAGAAGAAGCGGGAAAAGTAGTATTGGAAATAATTGAATGTGGATGTGGATTTCATTTAGGAATTGATTCTTCTTGGTTAGATTTAGATGAATCTAAAGGTGAAAAAATAGAATGTCCTTCATGTGGTAGAGATCTTCATGTAGAAGAATTAACGAGACCTCCTGAAGATGAAATCGATGAATTCCATTTACATGAAGCATTAGATCGATGTCATGTAATTTGTTCAAATATTGATGATCATTTATTAAGTCATCCAGTAGTTGAACAATATTCTCACATTAAGGATTTAATTTTAAATGGTCAGTCATTAATTGCGAAAGCATGTCAAGAAATTGATTCTATTTCAATTGAAGAAAAAGATTGTGGAAAAGAATTCAATTATCGAGGAGGTCTATTCGAACAATTGGGAAAGATTGCTAAAGAATTAGACAAAGATAAATAATTTTTAAGAGGATAGATTTATTTAATTTAAATCTATCCTCTTAAATTAAAAGGGAGTATGTGTAT
>Ga0307990_1001122_pt1 | contig 22848 bp, 16 predicted proteins | sample EllFjometagen129_FD_203168 | JGI IMG/M metagenome (GOLD analysis project Ga0307990, IMG submission 203168) | Marine microbial communities from Ellis Fjord, Antarctic Ocean - #129 | ecosystem: Environmental > Aquatic > Marine > Unclassified | place: Southern Ocean | collected 2014-10-08
GACCGCTTTTTTTGCTGCCTCCATGCGAATGGTCTGTTCTCCGTCGGAGCCTTTAATGTTGCGATCCATGCTGCTGGAGATGTCGAGCAGCATTTCGATGGCGACTCCCTGACGGACTTCTTCGGTGACCGGCCGTTCGGTGCGCGGACCGGCCATGGCGACGATGAGCAGCGCGCAGGCCGCCGCGCGTAGTACATTGAGTAGTTTAAGCCAGCGGACGCGCCGCGGTTCCGCCGCGCCCTTCCAGCCCGCGAGGCTCGACACCTCAATGGCGTTAAGCTTCCGCTTGCGCAGTAGCATCAGGCTCAGCGGCAGCAGCCAGAGAATCCATGGATAGGTGAAGTTCATATTATTTCCCCTAGGAAACGTTGAACCCACCCCGCCGTTCCGGCACCCCTCCGCAGGAGGGGATTTTGAAATGATGTTTGTGCGTTTTCTTCCATCGGAGGGGTGGCTGGGTTGTCATCGGTTTTCTTCTTCACCGGAGGCTTCGCCGGCTCGACGGCATCAATAATTATTCCAATGCTTGGAACTGACTGCGTCAGGGCACCTTTTTCTTTTCCAATGGTTGGAACTGACTGCGTCAGGGCATCGTTTTCTTTTCCAATGGTTGGAAAATTTGTGGATGAATTTTCTAACGTTGGTTTCTTCACTTCGTTCGTTGCCATCGTAATAGCGTCGGCCTCTTTCTCTGCGGTCGAGTGGAAAACCACGGCGAGGTTGGTGAGGGTGACCGAGCCGGTTTCGAGACCCTGCCAGATGAGGATGCGCTTTTGAGTGTAGCGGCCTTCTTTTGTGCGTTGGATCGGGATTTTTTCGACGGTTCGCAGGTGCAGGTTTTCGATGCGCGGGATGCGGAGCTGAATCGGCGAGGCGCGGTCGGCGGTGATGGTGATTTCTAGCTGTAGCGGTTGGCCCGGCACGCCGCGCAGTTCGCGCGGCTCGCAGGTAATCACCGGTTCGCCCGCCAGTGCGGCCGCGGCGGTCAGTGAAAGTAGGATAGATGTCCAGTTACGCATTTTCAAAAATTCCGGTGAAGCGGCCTTCGAGTTTCGAGCCATCAACTTCGACCGCGTCCATCAATAGTTTTTCCTCGCCCTTTTGGACGACGGTGTGGATCCAGGCTTTGGAGAAACCGTCACGGGTTTCGGCGATGATCAGCAGGGCGTCGGCCTCGTCGGCGCTGTCCATTGCTTTGGCGGTGGCTTCGACAATGTGGATGTAGGCCGTTCCATTGCTTTCGTTTAGTGTATTTTTCAAACCGTTGATAATGGCTTCTTTTTCCATGCCGGCAATCGGGGCGATATTCATCAGTCCTTCATCGTTAAAGAGAAAGAAAATTTCCAGATGGGTCCCGTCGTTGAGAAACTGCCGGCGCGCCTCCGCATTGAGCAGATCGATCCACTTTCCCAGCGAGCCCTGTTGATCTTCTGTTTTCCATTCCGGTGGGTTCATAACGTTCTTCCCAATATTCCACTGTTCCAATATCCCATCATTCCATTTTTCCTCTCTCTCTCTTATCCGCCCGTTTCGTTGGCGGTGCGGCGGAGGCGGTTGCGGAAGAAGAGGGTGAGGGCTTCGGGGCAGTCGCTTTCGGTGGTGAGTTCGATGAGGTCGGTGCCGACGGACTCAAGTTCTTTTTTGAGGGCGGTGCGACGGTCGGTGAAGGAGCGGGTGTAGTCGCCTTGATGCGCACGGTTGAGGTCGCAGAGCATAGTTTCGCCGGTTTCGGAGTCTTTGATTGCCGTTAGGCCGCAGGCCGGCGGCTCAATCTCCTGCGGGTCGTTAACGGCGACGGCAATGAGATCCTGCCGGAAACTGACGGTGCCGAGCTGGTCGCGGCCGGTGTCGAACAGGAAGTCGGAGACGAGGAAGGCGAGACTGCGGCGGCGTGCGAGATGGGCAAAGGCATCGAGTGCGGGTTGCAGGTCGGTGGTTCGGCCTTGCGGTTCGGCGGCGAGCATGTCGCTTAGCATGTGCATGACATGTGAGCGGCCTTTTCGCGGTGGGTTGATGTGTTCGATGCGGTCAGAGAATAGGATAAGCCCGACGCGGTCGTTGTTTTTGACGGCGGAGAGGGCGAGCAGGGCACAGATTTCGTGAAGGACGTCCCATTTGGTCCGTTCGCCGTGGCCGGTGCGGCAGGAGGCGGAGGTGTCGACCATAAACCAGACGGCGAGCTCGCGCTCTTCGATGTAGCGCTTGATGTGCGGCTTGCCGGTGCGCGCGGTGACGTTCCAGTCGATGGTTCGCACGTCGTCGCCCGGTTCGTAGGGGCGGATTTCGTCGAAGTCCATTCCGCGGCCTTTGAATACACTGCGATACTCCCCGGCGAGCAGATGCTCGACCGGAAAGCGGGTTTGCAACTGGAGCCGCCGCAGGCGTTTGTCCATATCAGCCGGCATTGGGGACCTCGAAGTATGAAAGATGAAGTATGAAAGATGAAGACGGAATAATTTTACTACGCATATGAAGGCATACCTGTTTCATAGTTCATCCTTCAGATTTCATCATTCTGCAACCGGAACGGTTTCTACAATGCGGTCGAGCAGGCTGTCGGAGTTGAGACCCTCGGCTTCGGCGCGGTAGCTAATGGCGATGCGGTGACGGACGACATCGTGCAGGACGGCTTTGACGTCGTCGGGTACGACGAATTCGCCGCCGCGCAGTAGGGCGTGGCCGCGGGCGGCCAGCGCGAGGTAGATGCTGGCGCGCGGGGAGGCGCCGAAACGGATGTAGCCCTTGAGGTCGGGCAGTCCGCAGGAGGAGGGATCGCGGGTGGCGGCGACGAGACGCAGGATGTAGCGCTCGATTTTTTCGTCGACGTGGATTTTGTCGAGTTGTTTACGCAGCACGAGGATGTCGTCGAGTGTGGCCGCCGCCTCAACGGTGGTTTTCGGCGCGGTTTTGGCCATGCGTTTGAGAATGATGTGCTCTTCGTCCATGGTCGGGTAGGCGACGATCAGCTTGAAGATGAAGCGGTCGATTTGCGCTTCGGGCAGGGCGTAGGTCCCTTCCTGCTCGATGGGGTTCTGGGTGGCGAGCACCATGAAGGGTTCGGGCAGTTTGTGGGTTTCGTGGCCGAGGGTTACCTGATGTTCCTGCATGGCTTCGAGCAGGGCGCTCTGCACTTTGGCGGGCGAGCGGTTGATTTCGTCGGCCAGTACGAGGTTAGCGAAGATCGGTCCTTTTTCGGTTTCAAAGGTTCCGTTGCGGTAGATTTGTGTTCCGATGACATCGCCCGGCAGTAGGTCGGGCGTAAACTGGATTCGGCTGAATCCCGCGCCGAGCGCCTGAGCGAGTGAGTTGACCATCATGGTTTTGGCCACGCCGGGAACCCCTTCGAGTAGAACGTGTCCGTTGCAGAGCAGCGCGTTGATGATTTTATCGATCAGTGCCTGCTGGCCAACAATTACTTCCGAGATGGCCTCCCGGACGGCATCCAGTTTATGAATGGTTTCTGTCATGATTTTCTCCTAAAGAACAAACGAATACTCTATGATTATTTTCCATCCGAGTGAAGGTTGAAATGTGAATTGTTGCATTTCTGTCACACACAGAACCTCGCTATTTCGATTTGCTTATAGTAATAATAACAACAGTCGTGTTTAATTGGTATCGTTTTAGTCATGTTTAGTGTGGTGAACCAGTTGCGGGAGAAGAAATGATCGGGATTTCAAAATTATATTGTGGAACGGTGGAGCCATCAGATGCGTTGCGCTATGGGCGCAAGGCGAAAGATCTGCCGAGCCATCTGCTGCAGTTTTCTGAGGATAAAAAGCCGGTGGTGGTCTGGAACTGCACCAAAGCCTGCAATTTGAAGTGTGTTCATTGCTACGCCCATGCGGAAGGGGGATGTGCGGCCCACGAGATGTCGTTCGAAGAGGGGAAGGTGCTACTCGACGACCTCGCCGCCTTCGGATCGCCGGTTGTTCTTTTTTCCGGCGGCGAGCCGCTATGCCGACCGGACATGCCGGATCTCGCCGAATACGCTGTGTCCAAAGGATTGCGCGCGGTTATCTCGACCAACGGAACGCTGATTGATGATCGTGTCGCCGAGCGGCTCAAAGCCATCGGCCTTTCGTATGTCGGAGTCAGTCTCGACGGATTACAGGAAACCAACGACAAATTTCGTGGCGTCGAGGGTGCATTCGTCAAGGCGCTCGAAGGTATCCGCGCCTGCAAACGCGCGGGGATTAAAGTCGGCCTGCGTTACACCATCACCAAGCATAATGTGGCCGACCTTTCCGGAATTTTCGACCTGATCGAAACCGAGGATATTCCGCGCGTCTGCTTCTATCACCTCGTCTATACCGGACGCGGCGACGTCGTGGACGATCTTTCACATCAACAGACCCGTGAGGTGGTTGATTTGATTATTGAGCGCACCGCCGATTTCCACGCTCGCGGCCTGCCTAAAGAAATTCTGACCGTTGATAACCACTGCGATGGCCCGTATGTTTATATGCGCCTGCTGGCGGAAGGCCGCGCCGACGATGCCGCCCGCGTGATGGAGCTGCTCCGAATGAACGGCGGCAACAGCACGGGGCTCGGGTTCGGCTGTGTCAGCTGGGACGGCGCTGTTTATCCCGATCAGTTTTTGCGACATCACTCGCTCGGCAACGTTTGCGAAAAGCCATTCAGTCAAATCTGGACGGATAGATCGAACGAGTTTCTCATGGCACTCAAAAACAAAAAGGAGCACGTCACCGGCAAATGTGTTGACTGCCGCTTTCTGGATGTCTGCGCCGGGAATTTCCGTGCCCGTGGTGAAACGGCTGGCACCTTCTGGGGAGTCGATCCCGCTTGTTATTTAACGGCTGAGGAGATCGGGTAAATGTTCAATATTCAACAATCAATTCTCAATGAGCATCGGGTTTCTTGAGAATTGAACATTGAGTATTGAGAATTGAATATTCAAATTTTGAAGTGCTTATGAATCATCCGGAGTTAAAATCGAATCCAAAAATAATTGCCTGGGAGATAACTAGACGGTGTGCGTTGTCTTGCAAACACTGCCGCGGCGCGGCGCGCGACTGCGATTACGCCGATGAGTTTTCAACGGATGAGTGCTTTAAAACAATTGATGCGCTGGCGGCGTTTTCCAAGCCGATGATCATTCTGACCGGTGGGGAACCGCTGATGCGGGACGATATTTTTGAGGTGGCAACGTATGCCTCCGAAAAGGGGTGCCGTACGGTGCTGGCCACTTGCGGGCACCTGCTGACGTTGGACATCGCCGCAAAACTGAAGGCCGCCGGGGTTATGGCGATCAGCCTCAGTTTGGATGCTGCGACGGCGGAAGCGCATGACGCGTTTCGCGGCATCGACGGGGCTTATCAGAAAACTATTGAGTCGATGGATCATCTGAAGACGGTCGCTATTCCATTTCAGATCAATACCACTGTTTCCAAACTGAATGTGGATGATCTGCCGCAGATCCTTGAGCAGGCGGTCGCTTTTGGCGCGGCGGCAATGGATTTCTTTTTCCTGGTGCCGACCGGTCGCGGCTCGGAGATTGCCGATCTGGCCCTTGAGCCGGCGGCGCGCGACAAGGCCTTAAAATGGATTGCGGAGGTGGCCCAAACTTCTTCCATTCGGGTCAAACCCACCTGTGCACCGCAATATAAGGAATTTGAAACTCGAAACTTGAAACTTGAAACTCGGAACTCTCCTTTTAGCGGATGTATGGGCGGGCGCGGGTTTGTTTTTATTTCACACACCGGTGTTTTGCAGACCTGCGGATTTCTGGATTTGCCTTGCGGGGATCTGCGCGTGGCGGATTTTGATTTTGAGAAACTTTATACGGATTCCGAGGTGTTTCAGAATATGCGCACGCTCAACCCATTTGCCGGCTGCCCGGCCCGCGCGTTTGCCCGTTGCGGAAGCTATATGGAGGCCGAGTGATGCGCGAGATCGAAAAGAAAATTCTGACCGCCTTGCAGCGCGGCGTCGAAATCACCTCCCGGCCTTTCCACGGCATGCCTGCCCTGAGCGGAGTCGAAGAGGAAATGGAAGAGAATGGAGTTCTGGAGCTGCTCAAACGCTCACTGGACGCGGGGCTGGTTCGCCGGTTTGGCGGAATTTTTGATTCCCGCCTCCTCGGATATAAAAGCGTTCTTTGTGCACTGGATGTTTCGCCGGAGGAGCTGGAGGAGAAAGCCGAGATTATCGCCGCACATCCCGGCGTGACGCATTGCTATGAGCGGTCACTGCGTGACGGCCGTTGCGGTTTGTATCCTTCGTTATGGTTCACGTTGGCTATGCTTCACGATGAATTTGATGACGGTTGGGAAACCCTTTGCTCGAAACTCGAAACTGGGAACTCGACTCTCTCTCAACTCCCGGCCCTGCGCCGTTTTAAAATCGATGTGGTATTTGATTTGAATAGAACGGATCGCATCCCGCGTTCTGCTGGCATCGGGATTAAACCGGAGATCTGTTTTCAGGAGATTTCCGATGAGGAGAAAGCTCTGGTGCGCGCCATAGACCAGCAACTTCCGCCGGTCGAGCGACCTTTCGCCGCTGTGGCCGAACAGATCAGTCAAAGCGAAGAGTGGGTGCTTTCCACGTTGCGGGACTGGAAGAAACGGGGGGTGTTGCGCCGGGTTGGCGCGGTGCTCTACCACCGCGAAGCCGGGTTCAAAGCCAATGCCATGTGTGTTTGGCCGGTCGCGGAAAATGACCTGCTTCGCGCCGGAAGCGGCGTGGCCGCCCGTCTGGAAGTGACCCACTGCTACCAGCGTCCGCAGCTCGATGTGTTTCCGTTCGATCTCTATGCCATGATTCACACTGCGAACTGGGAGGAGACGGAAGCGCTCTTCAGGGATATCACAGAGTCGTGCGGGCTGTCCGGCGGCGAATTGTTTGCATCCGGCCGGGAATTCAAGAAGAGCAGTATGCAGTACTTTCGCTGACTTTAGTGCACAAGCGTTGCCGTATCGATCCATTCCGGGATGCCGTCATGAGGGAGAACGACTTCACCTTGCGCCTGTGACTTGATGTTTTTATAGGCGCCATAGAAGTTGCTGTTGCAGTCGAGCCAGAGGGTGATGCGGCGGATATCTTCCGGCGGCAGTTTTTTCTGGATACCTGCGGCTTTTAGTTTTTTCCAAAGGTTGGAAACCCGTGCACCCTCCTGCATGGGCAGGGACCACGAGCGCCCATTGTTGCGGCTGTGCAGTCCGCCGTTGCCGCCGTGACGTCCCCAGGCGTCTTTCGAAAGTGTTAGCATGGCCTCGGACCAGCCGTTTTTGCCGAACAGATCGCCAGCAAGGCTCTCCTCTGGATACACCGTAGCGAAGAATTCCGGGTGGTTGTCGAGCACGGGCTGAACGAGGCGCGGGAAGGTGAGCGGCCAGGTGCCGGGGCATTCGGGTTCGATTTTTGACGGTGCACGCTTGAGGGCCATCGGTACGCCGGTCACTTTCGGAGCTTGTCGTTTGTTTTCGTGACATCCGATACAGCTGAGGTTTTCGCCGGGATGCAGGTAGGTGTCCGTGCGCATGTTCTGCACCATCATTCCGTGTTCGTCCAATAGCTGGAACATGATGGCCGCCCCGGCGGGACATTCGAAGAAAACGCTACCGTCTTCTTCGACCGGCACCGTGCCGAGTACTCCGCGGGCCAGCGACTGCTCGGCATGGCCGATCCGTGGGTTATTGACGGAGTGCGTGGATTTCGGGAAAAGGTTTATAATTCGCAGTTCCTTAATTTTCACACCGTCCGGAATCGGGAACTCGCCTTCATACACATTCATGACGGAGACGGTGCCGATGGCGGGTGGGGCTTCGGTCTCGCGGTCGGCCCGCATCTGTTTGGTTCGCACGGGGATTTGCGGCGGGCGCGGGCGCGGACGAAGCGGGATGGGATCGAGGCAGGAGATGGAGGGGTCGCGATAGATGAGTTCGCGGTTGCCGAAGCTGTCGGCCAGATAGATGCCGTACTTTTCCTGTCGGTCTTTTTTGCTTCCGTTCGCGGCGTAAACACACAGGTAGAAGTCTTCACTGAGTGGCCATGGGGAGCCGTAGTTCCAGTCGTCCTGTTTTTCGCCACCCGCGCGCCAGGATTTTCCGGGGCTGCTTTCTGCTTCGGGGAAGGCGGAGAGCGGAGTGATCCGCTTGATTTGCGACATGGCGCGGTCGTCGCGCAGTAGCTGGTCGATGAGAATGAGCGAGCCGTAGGCTTCGCCGTGGTGTGGCGCGGCTGTGCCGATAATTTTCCGTGAGCTGGGGATGGAACGGAGGCTCATTTCCATCCAGGGCCGGTCGGAGCGGTGGGCGGGGTAGTTCGCATGCATCGAGCGCGGGTCGCGTCCATCGGGAGTGCAGAACCAGAGGTGGTGGGCGATATCGGAGTCGCGGTCAACATAGTCCCAGCGGGTGTAGATGAGCATGCCGTCGTGATTGACACTGGGGTGCCATTCATTGGTGTCATGCCAGCTGAGCTGCTGGAGGTCTGACCCGTCGGGCATGATGCCGTGCAGAGTATAGGTGGGCAGAAAGCGTTGGCCGCACCGCTGGTTGCCTCCGGCGCGGGCGGAGACAAAGACAATGCGCCCGCTCGGAAGGAACACCGGGTCGAAGTCGTCCCACTGACCGTCAGTCAGCTGGCGCAGATCGGAGCCGTCGCTGTTCGCGCGGAAAATATGAAAGGAAGATTCCGGTTTCCAGCAGTAGTGAACGGTATGCTGCTGTCCGGCGGCCTCCTGCTGGCTCCAGGGCTGTTTGTTCCACCCCTGCGGTTGCTCCCAGTCGTTCCATTGGTTTTCTGTGAAGGCGAACAGGATGCTTTGCGCGTCGTAGTCGAGATCGAGCGAGATAAACGAGCCCGAATCGAAATTCAGCGTTTTGCCTTTCAGGCGCCCGCTTTGGATTGTGACGTCCTTCAGTGGGTCGGTGCATTTCGGTGCGTCAGAGAAAAGGTTGTCCAGTCGGTAGACGCCGCCGCCGCGCGACTGATTGATCCCGAGATATTGATCAACCATGTGGGATTCCCCGCGTTTCATGCGGTCGTGTTTGAGAAAGAGTAGCGAGTCGAAGTTCAGCAGGGGATTGGAAAACGCGACCCGCCGGCGCAGCGCGGCGATTTTGAGAAATAGTTCCTGCTGCTGTTCTTCGAATAGACCGGGACTGTTTTCCTTTTTGAGCTGGTTCAGTCCGGCCTGTTCAGAATGGTTCTTCAGATGATCCATCAGCGCCTGGGTGCGGCGCAGGATGACATCCACCGGAGTGCGATCTGTTTCCAGAATCAGCGCATCCAGCCGCAGCGTCTGTGTTTCGACTTTGGCGTACTCCGCCCAGCCGGACGGGTGGTATTTCACAATCGCCCCGGCGATCTTTTTGAAATCTTCCACGTGTGCCTGACGAACCTGCTGCAGTCCGTCGGCGAAAACGCTGCCCATGAGTAGCAAGGTTGCACAGATGGACAGGAATAGAATGCGGGACTTCATTGTTTTTTAAGGTGCCGTTGGCTGGTTCAGTTGCTGGTATAGCGTCTGAAGATCGGAGGAGTTGACGCCGCGCTCAAAGGCTTGCTCGATTACTCTTTTTGCCAGACCGTACTGCCGGGTCTGGATGTAGTAATAGGCGAGGGTCTGGACGAGTCGCGGGTCGTAGGGGGCCGCCTCAATCGCGGCATTGAGCAGGCGGAAGCATTCCGGGTAGTTTTTGCCAGCCATCATGACTGCTAGATTATAGGCGGCCTGCGTGTTGTCGGGCTGTATTTCCAACGTTTTGTAGAGAGCGGCTTCTGCTTCGTTCATGCGGCCCTGTTCGGCGTAGAGCAGGCCGAGGTTGAAATGGGCTTCCGGCGACGGCTCGGGTAGCTTGATCGCGTTGAGCAGACGGGCTTCGGCCTCATCGAGATTGCCGAGCTGAGCAAAGGCCATGGCTCCGTTAATCAGCGGCTGCGGAATGTCGCTGCGCAGTTCGTGCGCCCGGTCATATTTCGCAGCGGCTTCCCCTAGCCGGTTTTGGCGCATGTAAATATTCGCGGCATTAAAATGGCTGCCCCAGTTGTCCTGCCGCAGGTTGGTGGCCGTCCACATTTCGGTCATCGCGGCGTCGTAGGCGGCGCGGTGCTCGTCGGGAATGTCTTCATCGCTAAGTGCTACGAGCCGCTCGGCGGCGCGCACGCGGACGAGACAATATTCATCGGTCAGCGCTTTGAACAGTGCTGGACGGTCTGCTGGGTTCGCATCGGCATCGAGCGCGGTGGCGGCGGCGGAGCGGATCAGTGGGTGTGCGGAATCAGTCACCAGTGTCCGCAGGATGCTTTTTTGCTGCGGATCGTCGGTCGGCGGCAGCAGACGGATGAGGCTGGTGATAAACAGCGGGTCCGAGGCCGGGTCGGCAATAAACCGACGTGCAGCGGGCAGTTTGACCCAATCGCCTTCGCGTAGGGCTTGGACCAGTAGTGCGCGCTCCATTTCAAATGCACGGTGCTCTTCAAAGTCGGGATGCCACTGGTTGATTTCTTTCAGTGCCCAGTCATTGTCCTTTTCCTCGTGGCACATCACGCAGGCGTTGCGCGAGCCGACCGCTTTGCTCAGCTGCGGCATGGGTGGGCGCATGGAATGGTCGGACTGGTTCATGCCGCCGAAGGGATTCATCGGCATGTGGCACGCCACACAGGAAAGGTTCTTGTGATGGCTGTGAGCCTGTACGTTGTCGACCCGTTTTTCGTGGCAGGGCAGACAGGCATCGTTCGGAGCGTCTTTGTGTTTGTCGCGCCCGCTGGAGGTGTGGCAGTGGGTGCAAGCCAGATCGGTCTGGGTTACGCATGGGCTGAGCCACCAGCTGCCCATAGTGTAGTTTTCGCCGAAGTCGCGCCCGTCGGCATAGTAGTCTCCGTTATCGAAGGTGGTCAGGTCATAGTGATCCCAGTAGCGGCCACCCGTCTCGTAGCCGGCGCTGATAGGGCCTCCTTTGGTGTGGCATCCGCCGCAGGCGCTGTCGCGTTCTTCGCGCGTCATTTCCCACCATCCGATGAGCTCCATGTTTTCCGGCGGTTGGTTGGTCGGTGCGGCCTGGCAGACGCGGACATGTTCGGAGGCGGGGCCGTGGCACGATTCGCAATTGATGCCTGCCTCGTTCCACGTGGTGGCATAGGTGTCGGTTTCCGGGTCGTAGTTGGATTCTGCCTGGCTGACATGGCACCGAAAGCATTCCGCGTTAAAGGTGAGCATGGAATCGCGCCAGTCCAGCGGGGCATCGGTTTGTCCGTCACTAAAATGGCGCAGCATGCTCAGGGTGGTGTTTTCCCATTTTTTGTCGCGCACATTATAAAAAATCGGCAACACCTGCAGTCGTCCATCGGGAAGGAGTGTCAGCAGGTTGTAGTAGTTTTTTCCGCCCAGCGTGTAGATCACGTCGTATTCCACGCCTTTGTCATCGGTTATCCAGCCGCGTTCCGGAGTGATGTGCGCCATATAAAAAAGGCCTTCCGCCTCAATCGGTTCCGGTTGCGGCGGAATGGCTTTTGCCAGATCCGCCGACCACGGCTGTAGCGCCTTCCCGTGATTCGACGGTTCCCATAGCTTGTAAAATCTGGGGTGGCATTCTTTACAGCTGGATGAGCCGCTGTACATACGTACGCGTTCCGGTTCTGGTTTTTGGCCGCAGCCTGTCAGCAGCAGTGCAACTAGAGCAGATGAGATAACGAGATGAATATTCATACATCCAATACTACGACAATTGCATTTCCTGCACAAAGGAGTATTTTATCTCGTTATAGAGAATCTTGTGCTCTCAATCTGAGTCCTAATCTTATTCAAGGCTAGTTAGTGAGCGCGTCAGATTAAGAGTACGATTACGATTAAGAGGGTGAAGAGATGAATTGGTTTGATAGAGCCTGCCGGGTGATTCCCGGTGGGGTGAATAGCCCGGTGCGGGCCTTTAATGCGGTCGGTGGCGATCCGCTGTATGTTGTTAAAGGGCAGGGCGCGCGCATCACCACCGTCGAAGGCCGTGAGCTGATCGATTTCTGCGGATCGTGGGGCCCGCTCATCCTCGGCCACGCCCGCGAAGAGGTCGTTGAAGCCGCAGCCGCCGCCGCCCGCGACGGTATGACCTTCGGTATCAACACCCCGCGCGAAGTCGAATTTGCTGAACTGCTCTGTGCGCAGGTCCCCTCCATGGATCAAGTGCGGCTCGTTAATTCCGGCACCGAAGCCGTCATGACCGCCCTGCGCCTCGCCCGCGGATTTACTGGATGCCGTCGCATCATCAAATTTGATGGTGGCTACCACGGCCACTCCGATCAGTTGCTCGTCGGCGCGGGCAGCGGCCTGCTCACCGGCGGCATTTCTTCATCCGCAGGGGTTTTTGTGGAAGAGGGCGATGTTCTCCTTCCCGCCTACAACGACAAACAAGCCGTCACGGATCTGGTCACGGCGCATGGCGACGAGCTCGCCGCCATCATTGTCGAACCGATTGCGGGCAACATGGGCCTCGTGCCGCCTATCGATGGATTCCTCGAACACCTGCGTGCGGAAGCCGACCGTTGCGGCGCGCTACTGATCTTTGACGAAGTCATAACCGGCTTCCGCTTCGGACCAACCTCCTATGGCCAGCTGGCCGACGTCACGCCGGATCTCACCACCCTCGGCAAAATCATTGGCGGCGGCATGCCGCTCGCCGCGCTTGGCGGACGCAAAGAAGTGATGCAGTGCCTCGCACCTGTCGGCGATGTCTATCAGGCAGGAACGCTCAGCGGCAATCCCGTCGCCGTCGCCGCCGGCATGAAAATGGTCGAGCTGCTCCTCGAAGAAAAACCGTATGAGCGACTCGCAGAGTTGGGAAGCAGGGTGAAACGCGACCTCTCGAAGACCCTCGACCCTTCGGGGCGGGCGCGTTTTGAACCCTTTTGCATTTCTCAGCTCGGCGGAGTGTTTACGCCGTTTTTCGGGCCGGGGCCCATCCGCAACCTAGCCGATGCGAAGCAATGTGACACGCAGGCTCACGCCGCCTTCTTCCACGGCATGCTCGATCGCGGCATCTACCTGCCTCCGTCGCAATTCGAATGCGCCTTCATCTCCGCCGCTCACACACAAGCCGACATCGACGCCTTCATCTCCGCCGCCAAGGATGCCCTGAGCTGATCTCGTTTTCCAATGCTCGCAAAGATCACACATGTACTCACGATCGTGAGTTTATGTGTGACTTTTTTTGCGGAATTATGTTTTTGATTGCGACCCAGAACGCTTGAACAATCGAGTGACCCCCACGGATGAAGTCCCACTGATGGGAAAGCGGAATTCAATATTCAGCGGTTAATAAAAGGGACGATCTAAACACAACCAGATCAGCCGGATGCTCAACATGGTGCTATTCTCAAGTCATCTCCATCCGCGGGATAAGTGTTCCAAATAACTGAAACCCATCTTCACGACGATCCGTTAACTTATTGTTTTTCATGCACGTTTTATCCTGCAATCCCTTATCCAGACAGCAACTAAGCAGGAGCTATTCCGATCAGAACAATTATCGACAGAATGATTTTGTAAACATCAAGAATAGATCTGGTTGAGAATTATTCTGTCCATAATTATTTTAATCATATTTCTTTGGTTGCGGATTTGCTGCGCAAGGTTGATCTGTGGATTTTCTGGTGATTTGGGAAAGCAGATAGATTTGATCCTGTTTTTTGTGCCTTTTGAGATTTTTTGCGGCTAATCTCTGCACTGTATGAAATTCTCAATTGTCATTTTTTGTGCGGTGATTCTGCTTTTGCTGGCCGGGGTGCTTCCGGTTGGGAAGGGGCTGGAGGCAACGGCCGTTTACTATTCTCCAGCGATGATTCTTCTGCTCGGCCTGCTGAGTATCAGTTTGGTCTGGTGCTGCGTTAAACGGAAGTTTAGTGCGAAGCAAATCGGGTTTTATCTCGTCCATCTTGGGGTTGTTGTGATTCTGAGCGGCGCGATGGTCGGTTACATCGCGGGCAAAAAAGGGATGGTGCAGCTTCAGCTGTTCCGTCCGGTGGCGGCAAGTGGTCTGATGGGCGAGGAGCCGGTTCCCTTTGGGTTTGAGGTGGCCGCCAAGGATTTTGAAGTGGAGTTTTATCCGCCGGTCTATCATCTGTATCATCAGCTGTTGCCGGAACAGGTCACCTCGGGCCAGATGCCGTTCGAAAAGGCGGCTGAATACGATACCGCCGGCAAGGATTTTATTGAGATTGATGGAATCGGTCGGCTGGCGGTTTCCAACCTTTGGAACGAGGCTGCTGGCGAGTGGACGCCGCGTCGACGGCTCGAGGCCGGTTCGTTCCTGCACCGCGCCTCGCAGATCCCGTCCCATTATGTCGTGACGCTTCAAATTGTGGATGGTGAACAGCATGTCGAACTGCCGATCAGCATCAACCATCCGGCCGGCTATAAAGGCTGGCGCTTTTACCTGATGAGCTACGACCAGGTGAACCGCTCCTATGTGGTTTTGTCCGCCCGCAGCGATCCGGGCCGCAACGCGGTGATTGCTGGTATCTGGATTGTGATAATTGGAACCTTTATTCTCTGTTTCCGCCGGCAGGCTGGAAGCCTGCGGCACGTATCGCAGGCTTCCAGCCTGCCTTTAGAGAACGGCGGTAAGCTAGGTAACGGGGGAGTTTCATGATGGAAACGGCGATAAACCCTCTTCTGATTTCCTCTGCTGTGGCATATCTGCTGGCCGGCATTCTGTTTCTTCTGCACAAAACCCGCGCGGCGGGCGTTGTGGCCGGGCTTGCCTGGCTGGTGAACCTGGTGGTGATTGTGCTGAACGGTCTGATTGTGAATGACATTCCGCTCGGCAATATGTATCAGGTGCAGGCTGTGCTCAGCCTCTGCTTCCTGCCGCTGTTTGTTCTGTTCTCCTTGAGGGACAAGCTGAACTGGACCGGCGTCTACTTCGCGTTCGCTTCCGCGTTACCGATGATTGGTGCAATCTTTATGGATAAGCAGGCAACGTGGAAACGGATGCCTGCGTTGCAGTCCAACTGGTTCGTTCCGCACGTGCTGGCCTACATGATTAGCTATGCGCTGTGCGCCGTTGCCTTCATCATGCTGATCCGACTCTGGATCCGCAAAAGCGACCCTGCGGAATTGCGCCGCGCGATCTATCAGATTCTGCGCACCGCCTTTCCGTTTATGACCTTCGGCATGCTCTCTGGCGCGCTGTGGGCCGAGGAAGCGTGGGGGCAGTATTGGAGCTGGGACGCCAAAGAGGTCTGGTCGCTCATTACCTGGGGGCTTTACCTCATTTATTTCCACTGCCGAAAAAGCAGCTGGGCCCGCAATGCAGACTGGGCGCACCTGCTGGCCTTTCTGGCGCTGCTCGCCACCTTCTTCCTCGTCAACCTTCTTCCAAAGCTAGGGAGCCTCCTCCACAGCTATGCATAGCCTGACGTGACGATTCCAGCACATCTGCATCGTTGCGGAAGGTTCGCGGTAGATTATTACAGCTTCACCTTCCGACGCCTTGCATCTGTACCGGACTTGTCACGCATGCAATATGCGGAATTATACCAATCGCTAAAACTGTGCGGCAATTATTGGCACCTTTTAGAGGGACAGCGGCCTCGCTGTCCGCCTGCCCTGAGCCGTGTCGAAAGGCGGTCGCCAAGGCCGGCGACCCTCCACATTTTCCGGAAAGTTTTGGACGCAGGTATTACTTCAAGTTATACGCCTGAATCATTAGTGACTTTTGGATTTCTTCAGCCGCTGGGTGCATTCGTAAGTTGTAGGGAGGGAACGGCTGGAAGCGTTGGGGCGCGTTCCGCCGCGGCTGGAAGGTCTGCGACCATTCCAGCCCTACAAAAAACTCCCATACTCCATTACTCCCACACTCCACCACTTCCCCGCTTGAATAAGCGGGGGAATTGTGGAACCTTTTGCGGCTATGAAATACGAAGCCTGTATCGGACTTGAGACCCATGTGATGCAAAAGACGCGGACCAAAATGTTCTGCGGCTGTAAGCACGAATACGGCGCGGCACCGAACACTAACGTCTGCCCCGTCTGCCTTGGCTATCCCGGTGCCATGCCGGTGATGAACGAGCTCGCCATTGAGCTGATCTGCAAAGCAGGGCTTTTGCTCGGGTGCGAAATCAACCCGCATTCCAAATGGGACCGCAAAAACTATTTCTACCCCGACATGGCCAAAAACTACCAGATTACTCAGGCCGACCAGCCGATCTGCATCGGCGGACAGGTTCCGGTTGAAGTAAATGGCGAACTGAAAATCTTCACGCTAGAACGCATTCATCAGGAAGAAAACGCCGCTAAAAACACCCATGTATCTGGCGCTAGCCTTATCGACTATAACCGCGCCGGCACCGCGCTGATGGAAATTGTATCCAACCCCTGTATGCACTCGGCCGAAGACGCCTTTGCCTACATTCACACCGTTAAACTCATCATGGAGTACGGCGGCATTTCCGACTGCGATATGGAAAAGGGCCACATGCGCTCCGACGTCAACATCAGCGTCCGCCCGGTTGGGCAGGAAAAGCTCGGCGAAAAGGTTGAGATCAAAAACATGAACTCGCCCAGCTTCATCGTCGAAGCCATTCACTACGAAGTCGAGCGCCAGATCGAGCTGATTGAAAGCGGCGGCGAAGTGGTGCAAGAAACACGTGGCTACGATACGGATCGCGGCGAAACCTTCACCCAGCGCACCAAAGAAAACGCCCACGACTACCGCTACTTCCCCGAGCCCGACCTCATGCCCGTCGAAGTTTCCGCCGAACAGATCGCGCAGTGGAAATCTGAACTGCCCGAGCTGCCCGTCCAGCGCCGTGAGCGCTACGTTAGCGATCTCGGCCTGCCGGAATATGACGCCAAAGTGCTCACAGCCGACAAAATAATCTCCGATTATTTTGATCAAACTTGTCAGAATACTGACCAGTTTAAGTTGGTGGCCAACTATCTGATGGGGAAAATTGCGAGCCTGTCCTCAGAAAAAGGCATTCGTGTTGTTGAGAGTAAACTTACTGCGGAAAATCTGGCACAGGTAGCCGGTTTGGTGGCGGGGAAAACCATCAGTTCCAGCGCAGCCAACGATCTGATCGAAATCCTCTTCAACGAAGGCGGCGACCCCAAAGCGCTCGTCGAAGAAAAGGGGATGGCGCAGGTCAGTGACGACTCCGCGCTCGAAACCTGGGCCGACGAAGCCATCGCTGGCAACGACAAAGCCGTCGCCGACTACAAATCCGGCAACGCTGCCTCCATCAACGCGCTCATGGGTTCCGTCATGAAAGCCAGTCGCGGCAAAGCCAACCCCCCCGCCGTCATCGCTATGCTGAAGAAAAAACTCGACGCGTAGAGTTCAACCGCGAAACACGCGAATGGTCGCGAAAGTTCCAGGCATTGGAATTGCGGAAATCATGGGAGGGTTTTGTAATGATTGGAGTGCTACATCTCTGTATGATGCAGGCAGATGCATGAAGAAAACCAACGTTCCATATCATCAAAAGATAAGATCATTGCGTCTTGGTTTTGGTGGGGAAGCATCCTCTTCTTTAGCATGGTTGTGGGCAGGATTGGTTATGATATTTCAATGTCCATAGGACGTACTGATGTTGATCGTGTGTCGCTGATGCATGCTTACTTGACCGCTTTTTTCTATTTTCTAATGGCTGTTTTTGCGGGGGCGATTATCGGAGAAACATTATCGCCGATGGCGAAAATGATCATTGGCGTTATCCCGTGTTTGTTTTCATTGCTTTATATCTTTGGTGCATTTTGAAAGACAGAGGGAGCGGGGTGCCGCGATTTTTAAATGCTCGGGAAACCCTCCCCCAAAGCTTGTAAGGTCCGGAAGGATTTTTTCCAAGGTTCGGGAAGCCGGCGTAGAGTGTTTGCTTAACTATATGCGATGGCGGATGGTCTTTTCCGACTGTTTGCGGCTAAAAATATCCCATCCCATTCGCGTCGATTGGCGTTCATTCGCGGTTAAAATCTGCCGCCCGTGAAGAGAGGATGAAGAGTAAGAGTATGATTACGATTAAGAAACCTGATGTCTTAATCTTACTCCTAATCGGTTTCTTAATCTGTTTTTCTTACTTCCATTCGTGCTTCGGATATCTCCCCTTGAGTTCTTTTTTGAGGAGCGGGTAGGTGTTGGCCCAGAAGCTTTTCATGTCGGTTGTTTTTTGCTGCGGCCGCTGATTGGGCGCGAGCGCTTCAACGACGACGGGGATCTGTCCGAACCCGATGCGCGGGCTTTCTTCGAGTCCGTAGAGTTTTTGGATAGTGGCGGCGATGACGGGCGCCTGGCCAGCCTCGTAGCGCACACGACAGCCGAAGCCGCTCGGTAGTTTGATTCGTTCGGGCGCCTGTTTATCGATCATCTCGCGCTGAACCGGTATTAGCCATGATTTGACCACCTTTTTCACCGGGCGCTCTTTCAGATCCTTGCGGCAGACGGCTCCAAAGCAGATTTCCTGGATCATCGCTTCGCGCGCTTCGTCGTCGATTTCTGGGATTCCGGTTTCGGGGCAATTCTGCGCCAGACAGTTGACGCGGTTAATCCACCGTTCAATTTGCTCATCCCAGCTCGGAATCTCAAGCCGTCCTGCAAGGACTTCGGCGGCGATGATTTCCGCCGCCTGTTGCGGATCGACGTCCTGCGTCATTTTAGAATGTAGTTCGAGCCCGCGGAATTCTTTCGACTGTTTGGAAACCGCTCGTTTAAGGGTCGGGTCAAACATCGCTTCAGTTATTTCAATCAGGTCGTTGGGAAACAATTCTTCGAGCCATTCCTCTTGGATGGCGGTACACAAATTAAGACGCACGTTCAGGTTGCGGCCTCCTTCGATCTCAGCAATTTCGGCGGCGACGAACAGCTCGACATCACGCACCATGGAGTCGCGGTCGAGATCGCCCGCGCGGCCGTGAACCACTTCGCAATGCAGGGTTCCCTGATCGCGCCGCTTCGCGACCTGATCGGAGAAGGCGGTTAGAATACACTTCTGCAAATCTTCGTCCTCGGGCGGGCGACGGTTGATGGTGAGTCCTTCGTTTTCGGCAATTTTCAGGAAGCGTTCGTAGAGTGGTTTGACCTGCCGGGCGGCCCCGGCGTGAATGCCGAGGGTGCGGCAGGCGTCGGTGCGGTAGTTATTTTTATCGGCAAAGTTCCATGCGCGCATCAGGCGTTTGAAATCGGAGATCCCGTCATCGCCGAGCAGGTCGTCGCGCTGACCGCGCGTCTGTTTGCCTTTGTTGCGTTCTAGAATGCTGCGCCCCTGCGTGAGCGCGGCGATTAGGCAGGCCTGCCGAACGCATTCATACTTTTCGCCCGCCAGTAGCATGCGGGCGTAGCGCGGGTGCATCGGGAACGAAACCATTTTTCGGCCAATTTCGGTCAGTTGTCCGTCGTGGTCGAGTGCCCCGAGATCAGTCAGCAGTGTGAGCGTGCGCTCCAACGATTCCGGATTCGGTTTTTCCAACCATTGGAACTCATTGCATGAGGGCTCGCTACTGATAGTACCGATGCCACTGGCCTTTAGGGTTAATATCACCTCGGCCAGATCGTGCCTTAGAATTTCGGGGAGTTCCTGCGCGGGTCGTGCGGCATGTTCTTTTTCGGTCCAGAGCCGTATGCAGGTTCCGGGGGCGGTGCGTCCGCCGCGCCCGGCGCGCTGGGCCGCCGAGGCCTTTGAAATGCGTTCGATGAGCAGGGTATTGATGCCGCGGCGCGGGTCGTAGCGCGCGATGCGCGCGAGGCCGCTATCGATCACCACACGGATGCCGTCGATGGTGATGGAGGTTTCTGCGACGTTGGTGGCGACGACTACTTTTCGCTGTCCGACATCGCCGACCGCCGCGTCCTGTTCGTTGGCGCGCAGCTCGCCGTGCAAAGGCAGCACCGCGAATTCGCGCGCACACTTTTTTCTGCGAATGGCTTCGACGGTGCGGGCGATTTCGTAGGCACCGGGCATAAAGACCAACACGTCGCCCTCGGCTCCGTCTTTGATGGCCTGCTCAAACGCATCGGCGGCGGCTTCCCAAGCGGGGTGATGGTTGAAGTCGATCCGTTTGGGGGAGTAGTGGATATCGACCGGGAACATACGGCCTTCGCTTTTGAGCTCGCGGCAGGGGGCGAGGTAGTCGCGAAGTGGGCCGGCATCGAGCGTGGCCGACATGACGATCACTTTTAGATCCGGGCGGGTTTGCTGAAGGAGCAGGGCGCGGGCGAGAGTGATGTCGCCATAGATGTGGCGCTCGTGAAATTCGTCAAAAATGATGGTCGAGATGCCACGCAATTCCGGATCGCTCAAAAACTGACGCAGAAGAATTCCTTCGGTGACATAGCGGATCATCGTGTGTTTGGAGACGTGGCGCTCCATGCGCACCTGATAGCCGACCTCGCCGCCCAGTTCGACGTTCCGCTCGAAGGCAACCCGTTTGGCCAGCAGTCGCGCCGCCAGTCGCCGCGGTTGAAGCACAACCACCTCGCCGGGCCCCGCCGCCCCGCCATCGAGCACCATCTGTGGAATCTGGGTCGACTTGCCCGATCCGGTTGGTGCTTCAATTAAGATGCGGTTCTCCGAGCGCAGCGCTTCGGTCAGCTCGTCGCGCAGTTCATAAATTGGAAGTTCTTTGGGTTTCATGAGGAGAGGGAGTTAACCACGAATTCACACGAATAAACACGAATTTTCCACTCATTGGAACCGGCAGAATCGAGCCTCGGACTATTTTTCCAAACCTTGGAAGTCCAAAAGAAAGTGTGGGCGTCAGGTGCGATTATTTACGAAATAGCATATTAATTTTCTCATATTGAGAGCGATACGCATTGTATTCATCATCTGTACCTTGAAGGTTACAGATGTCAGCAAGATCACTAAGGGATTTCGCGATGTCGGGATGAGTTGGGTGTAAATATTTCATTCGGGAGTTAAGTGCCTTTATAGAAGATTGAAGTGGTATCGGCTTCTTCCCCGTAGACAAAGATTGTCAGAAGGAAAAATATAAGAGTACGTGAATGTATTTTCATGAGGACAATCTTCAAATTAAAATCACTAGTTTAACCGCGGCTCTTTATAAAAAGAAATTTATCTTTTGGCGAGTTTCTTTTTCCCGTGTTTGGAAAATTTAATGGTGCAGGCTCAGCCTGCTTCCGAACCTTGGAAGAAATTTTTCCAATGTTTGGAAACTTCCATTAACGCATTGGCGCGGTGGGAGATTTTGTTTTTGGTTTCGGCGGGAAGCTCGGCGAAGGTTTCGGTGTAGCCGTCGGGGACGAAGAGGGGGTCGTAGCCGAAGCCGTGTTCGCCGCGCAGTTCGTCGATGATGATGCCTTCGCATTTTCCCTCGACGGTGAGGGGCTCTTCGCCGGAGCGGACGAGGGCGATGACGGTACGGAAGCGGGCGCGGCGGTTGGTGTTGCCGGAGAGTTCGCGCAGGAGCTTGGTGTTGTTGTTGGCGTAGGAACAGGGTTCGCCGGCGTAGCGGGCGGAGTAGACACCGGGCGCGCCGTTGAGGGCTTCGACTTCGAGGCCGGAGTCGTCGGCCAGCGACATGAGGCCGGTGGCGTCGCACAGCTCTTGTGCTTTTTTGATGGCGTTGCCTTCAAGGGTGTCGCGATCTTCGATGGTGTCTGGGATATCCGGGAAATCGAGTGCGGAGCAGACTTCGAGGCCGTCTGTATTGAAAATGGCTCGAATTTCTTCGAGCTTATGGGCGTTGCGGGTTGCGATGACAAATTTCATAGGGAGAAGTTTGGTTATTTATTTTTTAAATTCGATCATATTTAAACGGAATTTGTGAAAGAGGCTTGTTCTGCGAATGGCAGAGTCAGACCCGCGGATCAGGGAAATATGGAAGCATTATTCATCTGTGGGACGGCTCTGCCATCCGCGGACCATTTTTTAATTCTGGATCGAGTCTTCCTTCAATAACCATTAAGCAATAACGAATAACGAATCTGGTGAGCTTGCGAACAGGTTCCCAACGGTTTTTTGAATATCTGACTTGCGCAGGGTGGGGCCAGCAGTTATCTTCTCGCCTTCATTTCCCCTCTTGATTGCTCGGGTGGCGAAATTGGTAGACGCGCTAGGTTGAGGGCCTAGTGGCCGTAAAGGCCGTGCGGGTTCGAGTCCCGCCCCGAGCACCATTCGACTCGTTCGCTTAGCGAATTCGCTTATGGCAGGCCATTCGAAAGATATGGCTTCCCAAAAAAACTTAAGAAATTTAGCGAAACGTCGGAAGTAATCTTCTCGACTCAGCCGAAGTAGTCCGGTTCGTTGCCGGGTTTCCACTTGATGTTGCACCCGGTGGCGGGAAGCTGGTTTTCGGTGACTTCTTCGCCGGCGAGGACTGAGTCGATGGCGGCTCGCAGGTTTTTGCCGGTGACCGGTTTTTCGTTGCCGGGTCGGGCGTCGTCGAGTTGTCCGCGGTAGACCAAGCTCATCTCTTTGTCGAAGAGATAGAGGTCGGGGGTGCAGGCGGCGCGATAGGCTTTGGTGGCTTCCTGTGATTCATCGTACAGGTAGGGGAAGGTGAAGCCGAACTGTTCCGCCTGCTCTTTGAGATGCTCGGGGGCGTCATCCGGATAGTTTTTCGCGTCGTTGGCGCTGATGGCGACCATGCCGAGGCCGCGATCTGCATAGTCCCGGCCAATGGCGGCGAATTCGGATTCGACCAGTTTGACGAAGGGGCAGTGCGCGCATATGAAGATGACGAGCAGGGCGTCTTTGTTCGAGAAATCATTCAGTGAGACGGTCTGTCCGGAGAATACATCCGGCAGAGAAAAGGTCGGTGCGCGGGTTCCGAGTTCAAGCATTGTAGACGGGGTCAGGCTCATAGTGCGCTCCTTGGGGTTTGGATGACTGGATTGCCGGAGTGTTGGAGTACTTCCATTTATCCTCTACTCC
>Ga0307990_1001123_pt1 | contig 22843 bp, 27 predicted proteins | sample EllFjometagen129_FD_203168 | JGI IMG/M metagenome (GOLD analysis project Ga0307990, IMG submission 203168) | Marine microbial communities from Ellis Fjord, Antarctic Ocean - #129 | ecosystem: Environmental > Aquatic > Marine > Unclassified | place: Southern Ocean | collected 2014-10-08
TTGGAGCAATTTTCTCAATAAAAACACCACCACTTGTAAAAATCAAAAGGAGCACTGGAAATTCCAGCGACTGAACTAAAACATCGTCAAACTTTGTTTTTGTTCTTTTTGAAATTTCTTTGATTGTTTTAAAAACAACACCTTTAATAAAAAGACCTAAAAGAACCCACAAAAAATAACCCAATGGAATATAAATCCATACTGAAATCTTAAGACCAAGAATTGTTGCTGAGTGATCCATCCTTTTCTCTCCTTTAAAAAACTTTAAACAAACTACCTTCAATCAATCGCTCTTCAATGCGGTTCAAAACTCTTTTGATTTTCTTAAAATTATCATCAATCTCATCCATAACCCCTACCATTCCAGTAGCTGTATCTTGAAGAGAAACTGCTGTTTGACCAAAAGTTTTTGCAAGATCCTGAACATCTAAAGGATCTTCCCCGATAATTGGATTATCCGTATCTATTTTTCGTCCATTTCTTATCGAGTTTTGACTAATAGCAATAAGCTTTTGACCTAAAACACCTTCGGTTTTAATAACAAAATTATGACCTCGTTCAATTTGTAGCTGATAACGCTTAAAAAGGCTAAGTGTCACAATAACGTTTCGTCCATCAATTTCTTCTTTCAAAAAATCGATCTTGCTTACAGTTCCAACGGTAACACCCGACAGGCGAACTGGTGCTCCAAGAGATAATCCTCCAACCTGACTAAACAGAACTTGAGCTTTAAATTTAGGTTGCGTAAGCCCTTTTTCAACACCGATCGTCAGGACAACAACACAAATCAAAATAACACCAATGATGAAAAATAACCCGGCATACAATTTTACTGAAAATTCTTTTTTTTCCATAATGGCTCCAAGATTAGTTTAAAAATTCTTTAACAAACTTATTATCTGTTGTTTCAATTTCCTGCCTCGTTCCCTGAGCAACCAACGCTCCATCCTTCATGATAATCAAACGATCTGCAATTCGAAGTGAATTCTTTATATCATGCGATGTAATAATCGTTGTTGTATTAAAATGTCTTGAAATATTCAAGATTTCATCTGCAATGTCTCGACTACGAATTGGATCTAATCCAGATGTCGGCTCATCACATAAGAGAATTTCTGAATTTAAAATAACAGCTCTAGCTAAAGCAGCCCGCTTTTGCATTCCTCCACTTAATTCAGAAGGATATTTTGATTGCTGCCCGTCTAACCCAACAAGATCCAACGTACTTTTAACTTTTTGTTCAATTTCATGAACAGTCAATTGCGTATGCTCCTTAAGAGGAAATGAAACATTTTCTAAAATTGTCATGAAATCATACAGCGCACCGTCTTGAAATAAATATCCCATTTTCTTTCTTAACGTAAGCCAATCTAAATCTGAAAACTCTAAAATATTCATTGAATCAATTTCAATTGATCCCGAATCAGGAACAAATAACCCAATCAAATGTTTCAAAAGAACACTTTTTCCTGCTCCGCTTTGTCCTAAAATCGCTAGAACTTCTCCACGCGCAACTTCAAAATTAATATCCTTTAAAATTGGCTGACCCTTTAAAGATTTACATAAATGTGAAACTTTAATCATTAGCTTTTTTTTCAAAAACACGAAATTTATTTTTCTCAAATTTTGTATAAATCCGATTATACGGACGAACATCAATCTTAGCAACAAAGAATTCAGTATCGTTATATTCTCCTAACAAATACACTTCATCATCAGATAAAATATCGATATCATCTTCAGGATACCACAATTCTTCTTCGAAGCTGATCGGACTTCCAATAAGAATCCACTCGGATTCCACCTCTGGAATCATATACGATCTTGGTTTTCTTCGTTTATATGTGCTTGCACTACAACCAACAAGATTTATCATAACAATAAACACAAACACTATCTTTAAACAATTAGAAAAAAAACTCATTACTCCTCCTATCCCCAAAAAGTCAAAATAATTTTTGTCAAGATTGTATTTGAAACAACGACAACGATATAGGCCAACGCAACAGCTTTCGTCGTATAGCGTCCAACGCCAATCGAACCACCTTTAGTTACGAATCCCTGATAACAACAAATCCATCCAATCAAAAGAGCAAAAATAAAAGTTTTAATAAACCCGCTAAAAAAATCAACATAATTAATTGAAGCTAATGTTTGATTAACATAAAAAGATCCTGGAATGTTTGCCTCAAAGACACCGACCAAATATCCACCTGTGATTCCAATAACTTCCGACATAACAACCAAAATTGGAAAAACTAAAAGACAACCTAGCATCCGAGGCACCACTAAAAACTCAATAGGGTCAACACCCATAACTTCAGTTGCAACAATTTGATTATTAACACTCATAGATCCAAGCTCAGCAGTCAAACGTGCACCCGCTTTACCTGAAAAAATTAAAGCACTAAAAACAGGACTCAATTCTCGAACCAATGATAAGCCAACCAGCGTAGCTACTTGTTCTTTGGCACCAAAACGATCTAGCATAACATATCCCTGTAAAGCTAAAACAACGCCAGAAGCGATAGACGTTAACGCAATCACAACCACAGATTGCATGCCTTGCTCATAAATTTGTTTAATGAGTTCAGCGAATCGAATTTTCCCCTTACAAATTCGAACAATAACGCTCCAAAGAAAGAATAATGCATTTCCAAGACCAGCAATACCTTCAAACGCACCTTTAAAAAAATGTTTTATAAAAATTCTTTTTTTCATATTACTCTTTAAGCCAAACGTCTTTAAGCTCTTGATTTATTTCATGTTCCTGCACATGACTAACACGACGACTATCTACAGGCCCATTAGCTTCTTTCTTAATAAAGAATTGCTCAATAGACATCTTTTTTGCACCTAACTGACAAACATAAAACTGTATTTCTTTATCATCTGTAACAACAACAATATTTTTCTTTATCTTAGCCTGATCAACAATTCTTTTTATCTTCTCATCAGCATTCGTTCTTTCAGTAAAAATAATTTTAACAGAATTTGAACGCATGCCTGAAATCATGCCAGGCTTTCCATCAAAAACAACAGTTACTAAATTTTTACTGCTTCCTTGCGGACGAGTACGCTCAATAAAGCTTATCAAACTTTTTCGTGATTCTTCTAAACTATTTTTTAAGAAATCACTTATTCGATATATTGCATTATACCCGTCTACGAGATACTGAACAGACATAAACAATCGCCCCAATCAAACCAAAAATTGCCATATACAAGAAATTGATTAAACTCATACTTGCCGCTGTAACCGCTGTGACACCGACTTTTGAAAATAGATACACGGAGCTAACATCCCGAACTCCTAATCCTCCAATCGAAGGAAGAGCCGAAGCAATACAAATTAAAGGAACAAAAATTATACAATAAACTAATCCAACCTCTTGATGCAAACCCTTAGCTGTTAAATAAAAAGTAGTCGCCAATAATATCTGGGTGAAACATGAAATGCCAATGGACAGAAAAATTGCCCTTCGTTTTTTCTTAATCAAAACCATTGCATAATGAAGCTCCATGAGCTTATTTTTAATGTTTGGAGCTCGATTGAAAATTTGACAAACAAACGAATAAAAACGCTCGTTAAAAAAGAAAGTCACTCCTAAACCTGTCCCCAAAGAAACAAAACCAATTGCAGCAAGCAAGAAAGGATCATAAGCAATTCTAAACGCAACAACAAATGCGACTACCGCAACAATAATCATCGCCACGAGTCCTGCGATACGATCCAAAAGAACAGATGCAACAACCTTTGCTTTTTCATCAGTATCTCTAAAAAGCCCAATAGCTTTAACAACATCTCCACCCGTCGATGTAGGCAAAAACAAATTAAAGAAAGATCCAATCAAAAAACAACGCGTGACACTTTTAAAAGGAGCTTTGATTCCTAGATATTGAATTAAAATATTCCATCGAACTAAAACAAGAGAATAAATAACAAGCATGAAAAAGAATGCTAAAAATAAATAAGAAAAATTAGCCTCTTTAATAACACCAGCCATTTTCTCAATATCAATTTTTGTAAACAAATAAAAAAGCAACGCTGCGCTTAAGCCTAATCGTAAAAACAATAAAAACATTTCTTTTACTTTTGCAACCACACTTAGCTCCTACATCTGTTAAAAATTATTTTTCCTGACAAGCTTGATATCCCTGTTCAGCTAAATACGAACTTCTTACCAAGGGCCCGCTTAAAACATTTTTAAACCCTATCGACTCGCCAAACCTTTTATACTCATCAAATTCATTTGGCGTAACAAAACAACTCACTTTCAAATGACGCGAATCTATTGAGGGTGCTAAATACTGACCAATTGTCAAAAGATCACAATCAGCTTCTCTTAAATTTTGCATTAGCTCATGTATCTCTTGCGTCGTTTCACCAAGACCAACCATAAAGCCAGACTTTGTTAACAATTCAGGATTTAATTGTTTTACAAATTTCAAAACATTTAAAGAGCGTTGCCAGTCTGCCTGTGGACGAAATAAACTCGAAAGTCTTTCGACTGTTTCTAAATTATGACCAAAAACATCCGGATTTACATCCACAACCCTTTTGATTAAATTTTCATTCCCAAGGAAATCAGGAACCAAAACTTCAACCTTTATACCTAGAACTTCTCGCTTGATCGCTAATATCGTTTTAGAAAATTGCTCAGATCCACCATCTTCAAGATCATCACGAGTTACCGATGTCACAACAACATATTTTAGGCCTAAAGCTTTTACTGCTTTTGCAACATGATCAGGCTCCAGTTGATTAACCAAACTTGGAAAACCAGAATCAATCGCACAAAATCGACAATTACGCGTACAACGATTACCTAAAATCATAAAAGTTGCCACGCCACTCGACCAGCATTCACCTATATTAGGACAATGACAATACTCACAAACAGTATGGATTCCTAGAGAATCAAACGATGTTTTCATCGATTGAATTTTAAATTTATCAGGAACAGCCTGCTTAAACCATTGAGGCAATACACTTGTTTGAGATGTCATAAACTAAGAATTGATTTTTAACTCTTTTTTTGTTTTAACAACCAAGTCATCTAAAATCTTTTTTTTCTGTTTCTTTTCAGCTTCACTGGCATGATCAACAATGAGAACACCATTTAAATGATCAGTTTCATGTAAAATAACGCGCGCAAGAAAATCTTCGCATTCAATACGACGCTTTTTATTATTTTCATTAAGATAATCAACAACAACTCTCCTTGCTCTCTTAACTTTAAAAGAAGCTCCTGGAAAGCTCAAACACCCTTCTTCCGTTTCTTCTTCCCCCTCTGCCTCCACAATTTTTGGATCGACAAAAACTCTTGGAAACTCCGGAAGATCAACAACAAAAATCTTTTTGTTAATACCAACCTGTGGTGCAGCAAGACCAATATCAGTTTCTTTGTCCAGAATTGTATTTAGCATCACATCAATCAAAATACGCTCAGCAGGACCAATCTTTTTAACAGCTTGAGATTTCTTGCGCAAACAAGGATCTCCGTATGTTCTAATCTTTAATTTTGTTTTGATCATCTAGATAAACAACCTTTGCTTTGTGCTGGTTTATTTTTCCTTCTTCTAAGAATCCATAACTTAAAATAATCAATTTATCCCCAACGCACCCTGATCTTGCCGCAGGACCATTAAGACAAATGATTCCCGAACCTTCTTTTCCGCTAATCACATAAGTTTCAATTCTCGAACCTGTGTTAATATTTAGAACCTCGACCTTCTCCCCCGGAGAAATGCCAATATTCTTTAAAATCGCCTCGTCAACAGTAATGCTTCCCTCATAATAAAGTTCAGCTTCCGTTACAGAAGCATTAGCGATTTTTGCTCTCAAAACACTTAACAACATATTGTAAATATCCTTTTTTTAATTACTTCATAAATATTTATTGATTCTCTCTAGCAGCTGCTCTTTTGCCATAGCTCCAACAGCTTGATCAACAATTTTTCCTTGCTTAAAGAAAATAAGCGTAGGAATAGACATAACTGCATATTTAGTAGCTAAGCTTTGAGCCTCATCAACATTAATTTTACCAACTTTTGCTTTTCCAGCTAAATCATCAGCTAACTCATCAACGATAGAACTCATCATCTTGCATGGCCCACACCATTCAGCCCAAAAATCGACTAAAACCGGAATATCAGAACCTACAACTTCTTGCTCAAAATTCTGCTCTGTTAAATGTAACGCTCCCATAAAATACTCCCTTCCTTTAATAATATATAAATTATCTATTTGTGAATGTGTATTATACAAATATTTATCCTTAATATCAATAATATTCTTAAATGACATCGCGCAACAAGAAAACGCACAACTCATTGCTCTGCAATAAATTATGCTCCTTTTAAAATACAATAATTCTTATAAAAAAGACATTTTCTGAATATCCACACAAACCTGACATTAATTGTAGAAATAACTCCTTTGTCAGAAACTAAAACATGCTTATAAGCCTACTCGAAACTATAACCAACAAGAAAACAAAACAAATTTTAATGCAATCCGCCCTACACCTGCCCAGCTAACGACTATCCTCTTTTTTTTAATAATCAAACTACACAACTTATTAAACTTTTTTTATCAGAATCTTTTTTAATATAAATTAATATTTATAAAAAATAAAATATTAAAATATTTAAAATTAAGAAAATTGAATTCTTTTGGACAAAGACAATAGATTATGCTACCATTTTTGCAAGTAACTACTTATTCCTTTATTTATAACTTAATAAAATTTTAGGAGAATGAAATGGCTGTAAAAACAGTGCTTTTTGGAATCATTGGGGGGCTTGGACTTTTCTTATTTGGAATGAAATTTCTTTCCGATGGACTTCAAAAAGTTGCTGGAACAAAATTACGCCGTATCTTGCGCTCTCTTACACAAAATCGCTTTCGAGGCATTGCTTTAGGCGCAGCAGTAACAAGTATTATTCAAAGTAGCAGCGTTACAACCGTTATGCTCGTCGGTCTTATCAATGCTGGCATCGTCAGTCTCACACAAGCTGCAAGTGTTGTTATTGGTGCCAATATTGGAACCACCATTACAGCACAAATCATCGCTTTTAAAGTCTCGCAATATGCTCTTCCAGCTATTGGCATTGGCGCTGCAATGATGATTATTCCAAAAAGAAAACGAACCCAGTTTTGGGGTCAAATTCTTTTTGCTTTTGGTATTATTTTCTTAGGATTGTCTACCATGGCTGGAGTCATGAAACCTTTAAAGGATATTCCAGAAGTAGCAACATTCTTTGTTCATTTAAGCCAAAGCCCAATATCTGCTATCATCCTTGGAGCTATTTTCACAGTTGCCGTTCAATCTTCGAGCGCATCCATTGGTATGGTTTTAGCCTTAGCCTCAACAGGGCTTATTGATTTTCAGACATCACTCTTTTTAATCCTAGGCGACAACATCGGAACAACAGTAACGGCATGGCTCGCTAGCATTGGAGGAAGCACTTCGGCTAAACGCTTGGCATGTTTTCATACTTTATTTAACATCATCGGAACTACTTATTTTTACTTTTTAGTTCAATCTGGAATTTATCCAACCTTCATCGATTGGATAACGCCTGGAGTAATCAGCGATTCTACAATCGCTCGTCACATTGCAAACTCACATACATTCTTTAATGTTTTCAATGCTATCGTCTTTGCTTTTCTCATCGGACCGATGGTCAAGCTCGCTGAAAAGATTATTCCCGGTAAAGATATCTATGTTTCATCAGATTTTAAATATCTTCAAGATAAACTTTTAGCAACTCCAGAAATTGCTATTGATAGTGCAAAAAAAGAACTTATTGCAATGGCCGAAATGGTTGGAAAAACATTTAAGACTTCAGTCGACGGCTTCTTAAAAGGAGATAAGAAATCTATTCCACATGTTCAAACACAAGAAAGCGCAATTGATCAGCTTCAAAACGATATTACTTTTTATTTAGCAAAGCTATCTGCGCATGACTTAACACCACGCCTTGCCAGCCAGCTTCCTCCTCTCCTGCATTCGATTAATGATCTTGAGAGAATTTCAGATCATGCTGTTAATATCGCAGAGCTGACAGAAAAAGTTCAAGATAATAACGTTGTCTTTTCTAATAAAGCACAAGCAGAAATGCGAACACTTTATGCAAAAATAGAAGATATGATCGAGGAGCTTTTGCGCTCCTTAAAGTTTAAAGATTCATCGGCAAACGATCGCGTTCTTCTTTGCGAAGGAGAGGTCAACAATATGCAAAGAGAATTCTTAGCTCAACACTCTCAAAGACTTTGTGAAGGAAAATGCGCAGCTATAAGCGCCCTTGTTTTTGTTGATTTAATTAATAACCTTGAGAAAATTGGAGACCATATTACAAATATTGCGAAAGCTGCAAGGTGGGGATTTAAGTTTCAACACACTCAAGATGAAGTCAGGAATAATGATACTTAATTAAAATTCTTTTTTTCTTGTCCTTGAAAGGCCACAGATTCTGTGGCCTTTTTTATGTCTTCAGAACTACCTAAATAATAATGTTTTTTTGAATTTAAATCTAAATCCAAATCATAAACAAGCGGAAAACCAGTTGGAATGTTGAGATTTGATATATCTTGGTCGGAAACACAATCAAGATGCTTGATCAAGGCACGTAGGCTATTACCGTGGGCAACAATCAGAATCTTTTTACCTTTTTCAATCTCTGGAACAATCATCTCGTTCCAATACGGCATAAATCGTTCGACTGTTTTTTCTAAACTTTCTGTTAGCGGAATATCCTTTTCATCTAAATCTTTATATTTTTCGTCACGCCCAGGATAACGGTCATCCTCTTTGGTTAATGCTGGCGGACAAACATTATAGCTTCGCCTCCAAACCTGGACTTGTTCTTTTCCGTATTTTTGAGATGTTTCTGACTTATTTAAACCTTGAAGGGCTCCATAATGACGTTCATTTAAACGCCAAGATCGAGAAATAGGAATTAAAGATAAATTTATCTCATTAAGGACAATTGAAAGTGTATGCTCAGCTCTAATTAAAACAGATGCAAACGCAATATCAAAAACGAAGTTGTTCTCTTTTAAAAGCTGTCCAGCCCTATGCGCTTCTTCGACTCCTTTTAAAGAAAGATCGATATCTGTCCATCCTGTAAATCGATTTTCCTGATTCCACAAACTTTCACCATGTCGAAGTAATACAATCTTATGCATACTTTTTGTCATCTAAAAAGTTTTTGTTTTTTAATAAAAACGGCAGCCAAACGAGCCATAAAGAGAATTAAGAAGATTTGTCCAAAAATAACTTCTAAATAGGCTAAGCTAACCGCCCAAGTTGTCACCGGAAACACGCCTGAGAATTTTAATGAAGTTAAAACCGAATAGCTAAAATAAAAGAACGGAATTTGCCCTGCTTCATAAACAGAAAGATTCGGTCGATAAACCCAATAAGCAAATGAAAAGAATACCGCCCAAAGAAGTCCGATTAAAAGATATCCACAAATACCAGATTTAATAACTTCCAAAGTATCATCCTCTTCGGTCGTAAGTTTTTTCATAATCATACCAATTGAAACAGCTAAAGCAGATGCATAAACGCCATGAACGACAACCGTTAACACTCTCTCCAAAACTGTTGCTGTCGTAAATGCTAAAATTAAATCAAGAAAAAATCCTATTACAATAAAAAGAATAGAATACCAAAATATTTTCATTCTCAAATTAGCTATTCTAATTAACAGAAATAAAACAATCAAAAAAACAAATGGTGATATTGGAACAATCGGATGGATGTCGTTAAAAGCTGGCAAAACAAAGAAAAGAGAAACTAGCGCCACCAAAAGAACACTAAGTTTTTCCTGAAATACTTTTAACAAAATCATGCTTACTCCTTAAGAATAAAATCAATATAACAATTAAATTTGACGATATAGCATAAAAACTATTTTCTCTTAATATTATACTCTATTTTTGGGATAGAGAAACAAAAAAGGGCGCAACTTTTAAAAGTTGCGCCCATAGCTTCTAGCTTATTAAATTAAGCAGTTTTTACTTTACTAATTTTTCTGCTAATTGAATAACTCTATTTGAATATCCCCATTCATTATCATACCAACCGATAACCTTTACTAGATTACCAGAAGATATTGTTGCTAATGAATCAAAAACACATGAACTTGGATTACCAACAATATCACAAGAAACAATTGGCTCATCACAATATTCTAAAATACCCTTTAAAGGACCTTCAGCTGCTTTTTTCATAGCGGCATTAATCTCTTCAGCTGTAGCTTCTTTTTTAAGCTCTACAACAAAATCTGTTACAGATCCGTCTGGTGTTGGAACGCGAATAGCCATTCCGTTAAGTTTACCGTTAAGCTCTGGAATAACTTTTCCAACAGCTTGAGCCGCGCCTGTTGTTGTCGGAATCATAGAAACCGCAGCAGCTCTTGCTCGTCTTAAATCAGCATGTGGAAAATCAAGAAGACTTTGATCATTTGTATAGGCATGAATTGTTGTCATCAAACCTTTAACAATACCAAAATTATCATTTAAAACTTTAACCATTGGCGCCAAACAATTTGTTGTACACGATGCATTTGAAACAACAACATCTGTATCTTTTAAAGATTCGTCATTAACACCTAAAACGATTGTGTTGTCGATCTCATCTTTAGAAGGAACAGTCAAAATAACTTTTTTAGCTCCTGCCTTAACATGCTCTAAGCATTGTTCTTTTTTGCGGAAAACACCTGTTGCTTCAACAACAACATCGACACCATATGTTCCCCATGGAATCTCTGATGGGTTTCTAATAGCAGTGATTGGAATTTCTTTACCATTTACAACAATTGCGCTTTCTTTTGCTTCAATCGTTCCGTCAAATCTTCCTTGAACAGAATCATACTTCAAAAGATGAGCAAGCGTTTTAGCATCTGTCAAATCGTTAATACCAACGATTTCAATATCGCTTTTATTCATAGCAATGCGAAATACCATTCTTCCGATGCGTCCGAATCCATTAATTCCTATTTTCATAATCTTCCTCCATCTAGTGTGTTAATAATATTATTTAATCGTTAAAAAACTTAAATTTGATCTTAAGAATGACTATTATAATCATTCCCATTGTTTAGTCAAGGGCTTTAAGAAATATTGCTTTTAAAAGATTTTAATATTCTTGGTAGGAATTTTAAGCTAATTAACTTTAATATCTCTTAAATAACGCGTAGCTACAACTGGATCAGTCGGAACAACATAAAATCCCGTACCCCATTCAAATCCAGCCATATTTGTAAGCTTTGGAATGATCTCAATATGCCAATGATATCCTTCCGGATGAGGATATTTAATCGGAGCCGTATGAATAAAAAAGTTATACGAAGGATCAGACAAGCAAAGCTTATTGCGTGTAACAATTTCCTTTAAAATTTTACCCAAACCGTATTTTTGCTCATCATTCATTTCACAAAATCGAACCTGGTGCTCTTTAGGCATAATCCAAGACTCAAACGGAAAGCGCGAGGCATACGGCGAAAAGCAAATAAAATCATCATTTTCTGTAACAATCCGCTCTTTATCTCTAATTTCCTGATGGATAATATCACAATAAATACATCTTCCATGAAAGCGATAATATCGATCTGAACCTTCTAGCGCCTCTAAAACATACTTTGGCACCATTGGAAGTGCGATAATTTGACTGTGTGCATGTTCAAGACTAGCACCAGCTTCAGCGCCATAATTCTTAAAACTTAAAACATACTTAAACCTTGGATCTTTAGACAAATCCTTAGTGCGGCTACAATATTTCCCAACAATCTCAAACATTTCTTGATCAGTAAAATCTGGAAAATCCTTACAATGATCGCGGGTCTCAAGCACAACCTCATGAGCCCCAATTCCGTTAGACATATCAAAAATGCCAACACCACGTCTTTCAATTTCTCCAGAAATATCGAGAGCTGGAAATTTATTAGGTACAACACGAATCCGCCAATCTGAATCATTTGGGCTCCCTGCATCTCGAACAGCTTCAATCTCCGGCGGAGTTCTATCTTCGCGACCAGGGCAAAATGGACAAATTTCCTGTTGGTGAAAAACTCTTTGCTCTTTTTCATAATCTTCAGGTTTTAACGAACCATCTGTCTTGACAATAACCCATCGACCTAAAATTGGATCTTTTCGCAATTCACCCATTTAAATTTCGACCTCTCTTAAATAGCTTGCAGCTTCTTCAGGCGGAATAGGACAAATATAAAAACCCGTTCCTTTCTCAAAACCAGCTGTATGCGTCAACCGTGGCATAATCTCAATATGCCAATGATAATCTTCTTCCATAGTATTAACGCGCATCGATTTCCCTTTTTGCCGCTGAAACGGCGCTGTATGAACAACAAAATGATACGCTGGATCTCCTAAACCTTCTTTAATCTTAAGCAAAACTTCTTTTAAAGTTTTTGCTAACTCTAATTCCAAACCATTAATTCCTTTTGGAAATTGAGCGTTATGTTTTTTAGGAAGAACCCACAATTCAAACGGAAATCGTGAAGCAAACGGCACAATCGCAATAAAATGATCATTTTCAAATACAACGCGCTCCTTAGCCGCAACCTCTTGCTTTATCAAATCACAATAAATACATCGCTCATGACAATCATAATATTTCTTTGATCCATTAAGCTCTTCTTTAACACGCATCGGATTAACAGGTGTTGCAATGATCTCAGAATAAGAATGCGTAATATTTTGACTATCTCTCGACCAATTATAATTCTTATGCGCAAGAACATATTGCAAGCGTTTATCTTTTTCAAGATCATTAATACGTGCGACATAAGTTTGAATAACAAGTGCAATTTGATCAATATCAAGATCTGCCATATTCGCAATATGGCTAGGTGTCTCAACAATAACCTCATGCGCTCCACGACCTTCTAAAACATCGTAAAGCCCATGGCCCTTGGGCGTCAAATCAACATCTGCATCAAGAATGGGATTTTTATCAGGCACGACTCGAACCTTCCATCCTTCTGTATTAGGCTTTGAATGATTGTCTCGAATAGCGTAGATTTCAGGTGGGGTTTCTTTTTCATGGCCTTCGCAAAAACAACATTCTTTCTGCAAAGAAATATCGGCATTACTTTTGTCTGAAACAATAAAATTGCCAGGGCGTCTAGCTCTGTCTTTGGCCATAATAACCCAGCGACCAATAATAGGATCTTTTCTTAATTCATGCACTTATAATTGTCCGTTCAAATTTTAATTAGGAATATGCTAAGTTGTCTCTTTGAAACAAAAACCAACATAGTTTCCTTTTCCTTCTGATGAAAGGATTATAACACAAAGAAAAAATAAGGAAAATCGTTTAGTAAAAATCTTAGGTGATGTTTTGTTTGGAATTTAAATCTAAACCAAGAAGAATATAATTCCTTTGAAACTATCCGAGAATAGTTTCGACTTCGATCTTATGACCTGCAGTAAAACTAACAGCGTCCATTGGCTTGGAGGATTCCAAATGAACACGTTTTATTAAAAGAGATTTATCTTTTGCTGAAACAATAAAACCTTCTTTTGAAAGACTTGTAATTTTGCCTGACGAAGAATTCTCATCAATAATCTCTGACTCCAAAATCTTTAACATCTTACCTCTATATAAAGTATAAGCGCTTGGCCAAGGCAAAAGCCCGCGAATAAGATTATGAATTTCAAGTGCAGTTTTGTTCCAGTCAATAAGCCCAAGACTTTTTGTAAGTTTTGGTGCAAGACTCACGCTTGCGTTGTCTTGTTTCTTAACACAAACACAATCTTTCTCAATATCATCTAAACAACTCAGAAGAAAATCTGGGCTTAAATCAATCATGCGATTACGCAAAGTTAAAGACGTGTCACTATCTTTTATTTCGACTTCTTTTTGACTTAAAATATCGCCGGAATCAAGTCTTTGATCAATCTTAGCAATGGTAATGCCAGTTTTGCTATCCCCATTAATAACAGCCCAATTAATTGGAGCAGCTCCTCTATATTTTGGTAAAAGAGAACCATGAACATTAATAGAAAATTTCTCAGGTAGATCAAGAATCTCATTAGTTAAAATACGCCCATAGGCAATTACAACAAAAAGATCTACTTTATAACTTTTTAAATTTTCTACAAAATCTTCATTTCTTAAATCTCTAGGCTGCAATACATCAATACCGTATTTTCCTGATATAATTTTTGGCAAAGGTGCACTCAAGATCAAATTTCTTCCCTTCGGTCGATCAGGCTGAGTCACACAGGCCAAGACCTTATGATCAGAGCGAATAAGTGCCTCTAAACTTTTTGCAGCAAAATCATCACTTCCAAAAAAAACAATATTCATTTATTACGCCTTATTTTACGGATCAATGTTTACAGTTGTAATCGTGCTCGATTTTCTTCTTGTATCTTTAAATGCACTCTTAATAATTTTATTGATATCTTCATATTTTTTAGCTTTTATTAATATAACAAATCGATATTGGTCGCGCAACCGAGCAATCCTATCCGGCTGCGGTTCAAAAATTTCCATATCTTCAAACTCACAATTAACAAAACTTTTATATAACATATCAGCTTGCGCCAAGGCAGCATCTTCCTTAACAGAGCGCACAACAATTTCAGCAATATGAACAAATGGTGGATATCCGATTTCTTCTCTTAGAGACAATTCATGATTATAAAACTCTAAGAAATCATCATTAACAAGGGATTGAATGCAATAATTCTCAGTAAGTCGCGTCTGAATCATCATTTGCTTCTTAGTTAAATTCTTTAAATGCAGCAATAAAGAAAATGCTTTATGTGCCGCGCGATAATCAAGACGATTAAGTTCACCATCAATCTGCACAACAGCTGTAAGATCAAAAATCTTATTTTGAAAATTTAAAACAGCCTGAGTCGCAATAACAACATCTGAATTCTGTTTAAAATTCTTTGTATCCGTGTCATAGCAAGAAACGCGTGCCGACGGAAATATTCGCGCAACTTGACTTTCCAGCTTTTCAATTCCCTGTCCTGAAAAATTAAGATACCCACTATTACAATTTGGACAAATTTCGGGACGTTTTTTTTTATAATGGCATTGCCGACAAACAACTTCCTTAGAATGAAATAAATACGTCAAGTGAACATCGCACCGTGGACATTTTAAAACATACTGACATTTAGCACAAATCCCAAAACTACTAAATCCTTTCTTATTCATCAGAAGTAAAATCTTTCCTCTTTCGTTAAGCGTTTTTTCAATCGCATAATAAAGAGGAATAGAAATAAGCGAATTCTTTCTAGGCTTATAATTTGAAATATCAATAATTTGAACAGGAAGATTATCCTTTGGATACAAATTTATAAGATCTATATCTTTTGATTGAGCTAAAGAGAAAACTTCAGCCGTTGGCGTCTGAGAAAAAACAACTACCGAACATGACTGAATCTTTGAACGCATAAAAGCAACATCGCGTGCATGATAAAATGGCGACTGATCTTGTTTATAAGAAAAACTGTCCTCGTTTATAATAACAATAAGACCAAGATTACGCACAGGAGCAAACACCGAAGAACGCGTTCCAACAACAATAGAAGCTTCTCCATTTTTTACCTTCACCCAATTCTTAAGTTCTTCAGTGCCCTTAAGTTGCTTATCTAAAACACAAATCTCTTTCTTTATTTCTTTTTTAAGCTGATTTACAATTTCATGAATCTTAGAATTTTCTGGCACAAGAACAATAACGCCATTATCTTTGCTAATCGCAGCATTAATTTCCTTTAAAATATTTGGCCAACTTTGCCCAATCGGCTTTCCACAAATCAAGACTGACCTAGCGCTATCTATCTGTTTTTCTCTTAGAAATATTGAATCAGCTGAGATCTCAACTGCCTTTTTTGTTTTCTTTAAATTCGTTGGTAAAAATACCTCGATAGCTTCACCCAATGAACAGCAATAACGCTCTGCAAACTTAACAGCAAGCTCAAGAAGAGCGTTTGAAATCACAGGCTCAGAATCCAAAACCTTGCTAATTGATCTTAACCTCGAGAAAGAACTTTTATCTTTAAGACCAACAACATAACCAATTATTTTCTTCATCTGAAATGGCACAATCACACGATGGCCAATCTTAACATTTCCAAGAAATGCAGAATCGATTTTATAATCAAAAGGTTTATCAACAGGAAGTCCAACAACAACCTGGGCAATTTGTTTATTCATTTTTAATAGGATAATTATACGATGAGTTTAATGATATCGCAAGCAGCAGATGGGCGAGCTAATTTCTTTATATTCTCAACACCCTTTTGACGATATTCAGCCGATGCGTTTAATGTTTTAATTTCTTCAGCCATTTCTAGAACACTTACACCGCTAACACCAATTCCATACTCTTTTAAAATTCTAATATTATTTGTTTCTTGTCCTGGAATCGCACTAAAAAAGATAAGCGTAAGATTGTTAACCAATGCTTCAGAAATAGAAAGTCCTCCAGGTTTTGTAATCATCGCATCACAACATGCCATAAACTCATGCATATTGTCAACAAAGCCACACACCTTAACTAGATCATCTTTATTTTTAGAAAGTCGGTCAAAGAGCTTTTTGTTATGTCCACAAATAACAACTCGCTGAAATCCAGGCAACGAATCAATAATCTGCTCAATCGGTCCAATTCCAAAAGATCCTGTTGCCACGAGCACTGTAAAGATTTCTTGCTTGAGCCCCAACTTGTCTCGCAATTCTTTTCCATTATACTCTTTTGAAAACTTTTCATCTGTTGGAATCCCAGTAATAAAAATTTGTTTTTCTAGAATGTTTAAAGACAGCAATGTCTTTTTTGTCTCTTCGCAAGCAACGCAATAATAATCAACACCCTTTGAAATCCAAATACTATGCGCATCATAATCCGTAACACCGCAGATTACTTTTGATCGAATTTTATTCTTAGATTTTAAGAATCCAACAACTTCATTAGGAAAAAAATGCGTTGAAACAATATAATCAAAATTCTCTTTCTCTAAAAATTTATGCAATTTCTTTGCATTAATCATATTAAAAAAACGCCTAAATATCTGGACAATCTTTAAGAAGCATCGAATATCGGCAAGCCCAAAAAAGAATCCCCAAAGACTAGGAATTTTACTAATCAGAAAAGAATATGTTTTTCGATAAATTTTCTTATAAAAATTATTTGTATAATCTAAAGCGTCAACAAGCTGAACATCAAAATCAGTATGATTTTTGATTGCGCTATAAACAGCTTCAGCAGCTTTTTGATGACCGGCTCCGGCCGAGGCGTGAATGACAAGAATTTTCATGGGTTATTATCCTTTCTGCATCAGAAAGTGTTTTGGCAACAAAATCAGGCTGAATTTCCCAATCCTTTGCATCCTTCAAGCGATTTTTTCCAGATAAAACTAAAATTGTTTTGCATCCAGCATTACGACCTGCTTCGATATCCGTTTTATCATCACCCACAAAAAAAGCATATTTAGCATCTTTTGATTTCTTATTAATAATTTTAAGTGCTCGCTCAACAGAGCCTATGTTTGGCTTTCGACAATCACATCCAGCATCAGAACGATGCGTACAATAAAAAACTTTCTTAATCCGTCCTCCTGCTTTCTTAACATAGCGCATCATATAATCATTAATCTGCTCTAATTTTCGCTTCGTATAAATTCCTTTAGCAACACCAGCTTGATTAGAAACAACAAAAATCGCATAACCCTGACTCGTAAGACTAGCAATCGATTCTAGCGAACCTTTTATGAAATGAAAATTCTTAACTTTAGTAACATAATTACCAAAACCTGGAAACTCATTGATAACGCCATCTCTATCTAAAAAAACAATTTTCATTTCTTCTCTATCCTTTGTTTCATTTCCCAAAACTTTGCATAACTTATAATTTGATACAACGATGCAAAAAAGGCAACCATGAAACCAACAAACCCGTCCTTGTGTCCTTTCTTGCGAAAATACGTTCTTGGAAATCGATCCAACATGCGCCAAAAAGCTTTACCAAAAGACATTTTTCTTTTCGCCTGAAACCATTTCTTAGCTTCAAGCGTTGTTTGTCCATTTAGCTTAGAAAGAAAGTGAGAAAAATCTCGATAGCTATAATGAATCATGTCTTTTGTTAAATGACCTGTTTCTCCTTCTAAAAAAACACGAGGATGCACTTCCACCTCTTCATATCGAAAACGCTCTTTTAAAAACAATCTCAGCTGGGCAGCTGGATATTGCCCACCGTGCTTGACCCAGTAATCTCCTAAATAATTACGTCGCGGAATCGTAAATGCATGATACTCTTTATTCTCTTGCAACGTTTCTGAAATTTCATCTCGAAGTTCTGGGATAATACGCTCATCAGCATCCAAACTTAAAACCCAATCATTCTTTGCTTGTGCATAAGCCCAATTGCGATGAGTTCCTTCATTGTCCATTTTTCGATGAAAAACTTTATCAGCGTATTTTTCCGCTAATTCAATTGTCTGATCTGTACTCTCATCGTCGACAACAATAATTTCACTTGCCCATCCATGAACACTTTCGAGACATTCAACAATATTATTTTCTTCATTCTTTGTAATCACAACAACGCTGACAGGGATTTTATTCATTTTATAAACATTCCTTTAGTGTAGTGCAAACCAAATCAATTTGCTCTTTTTGAATATGTGGAAACATCGGTAAAGACAAAATTTCTTCTGAAACTTTTTCAGCTATTGGTAAATCACCTTTTTTATACCCAAGCTCTTCATAAGCTTTTTGAAGATGAATTGGAATTGGATAATGAATTAAAACACCAATTCCCTTCTGTTGCATTTTCTCACAAACCTCATCTCGATTCTTTGTACAAATTGCAAAAGTTTGAAACGTATGTGTTCGCCCTTCTTTAATTATTGGCACCTTAACACCATCGATTTCACTTAAAAGTTCAACATAACGCTCGACTGCTTGGTTTCGCATTTGATTCCATTTATCAAAATGCTTAAGCTTTGCTTCTAAAACAACAGCCTGGACTGTATCAAGTCTTGAATTATATCCTTTAATAATATGTTCATATCGTCCTTTTCGTCCATAATCACGCAACATCAGAATTTTCTCATACAAATCTTTGCTATTTGTTGATATGAATCCTCCGTCGCCAAAAGCACCCAATCCTTTTGTCGGATAAAAACTAAAGCACCCTAAGTCGCCAAAAGATCCTATTTTTTTATTTCGATAAAGAGCTCCGTGCGCCTGAGCACAATCTTCAATAATCTTCAAATTATGTTTTTGAGCAATCTTTAAAATTTCATCCAAATTTGCTGGCTGGCCATAAAGATGAACAGGCATAATCGCTTTAGTTTTTTCTGTAATTAATGATTCAATAGTATCTGCTTTAATCGCATAAATATCATCTTCAATATCTGCAAAAACAGGTGTTGCCCCGGTATAAGATATTGCAAGCGCAGAAGCAATAAATGTAAATGTCGGCACAATAACTTCGTCGCCTGGGCCTACGCCTAATGCACGTAAACCTAAATGCAAAGCATCCGTTCCTGAATTAACACCTATCCCGTATTGAGTTTGGCAATATTGAGCGAAATTAACCTCAAAATCTTTTTCTTCTTGCCCTAAAATAAAATTTCCTTTTTCAAAAACTTTTTTTACACCCGAATCAACTTCGTTTTTTACTTCCTCATATTGAGGGCGAAAATCTACAAATGGAATACTCATCTTTTTATTAACTCCTCTATTTGTTTAAAGACTTTATCAACATCAAGCGTTTTTAAACAATCATGATGTGTGCAATTCGCAACACGAAATCTACGATAACATGGTCGACATGCTATAGTTTTAGATACAACAATGTGGTTTCCTCTGGGATACGGACCATACACAACATCATCAACGGGTCCAAAAATAGAAACCGTTGGAACATTCAACCCAACTGCCACATGCAACGGTCCACCGTCATTAACAACAGCAAAGCAACTTTTCTTAAGAAGTGCTGCAAATTGGCCCAAAGTTGTTTTCCCGCAGACGTTCAACGATTGACTTTTCATCTTTTGAGCCACAGACCGGCAAAGCTCTTGCTCAGAAGGCCCACTTAATAGTATAATTTTGTAGTGAGTTTTTTCAACTATTTTGTCAGCTAATTTCGAATAGTTCTCAAAAGACCATCTTTTATAATCAGCCGCTTTTCCCCAGCTTGCTCCTCCTCCAGGAACAATAGCGACAATTTTCTCGCCATCTAGAAAATTATTATCCTTTAAATATTGATCTGCCCAATCCATATCTTCATTTGAAATATAATATTCAATATTCTTCTCAGTCTGCGGAATCTCTAAGCAACTTAAAAGATCTAAATAATGCTCTACAACATGCTTTTTTTCGTAACCAATGAGATTTATTTTCTTTGTCAGAAATGGACTGCGATTTTTATAATTAAATCCAATCCGGTTCTTTATTCCAAGAATCCATAGCAAAAACGAACTATACTTATTCAAAGAAATATCCACAGCTAAATCAAAACCCTCAGATTTAATCTCTCTAAAAAAACTTAAACATCTCTTAGCCCATTGCCATTTTGATTTCTTTAAAAGATGCACAAAATCATCTTTTTCATAAACAAAGATTTTATCAATTTTTGGATTATTCTTTAAGGCATCTGCCGCTCTTTTATTGCAAACATATCCAATAGATACATCTGGAATATATTTCTTAATATTTGAAATCATAGGCGTTGTAAACAATACATCCCCTATACCAAAAATATTAATAATCAAAATCTTTTTATATGCTTGAGAACCCATCGTCAACTAAACAATTCTTTCCTTAACACGTTTAAATGTTTTATATCGAAGCTTTAATATTCTCGCCGGATGCCACCAGAAACACTTAGAGATGCTTTTTAAGTCTTCTTGACTAAGCTTATGAGAATTAACTTTTCCTTCCATAACTTTTGGATGAGAACCAAAATACGCAGGAAAACGGTTAAGATCACCATATTGATAATCTGTCGTCTTCTCCTCCTCTTTGAGCTCAGGCGTTTCGTATATTTGTTCTGCATTCACCCGCCTTTGAGTCATCATCTCAGGCGTTTGGACCCATCCATAATGATATAAAAAACATTCTACTTGCTTTGTTCTCAAAGACTTTCCGTCTTTTCTCTGAAATTTCTATGCATCGATACATGATTCAATCTGGCCGTTGTTTCTAACAATCCGGTCTTGTTTTTGAAACCATCCGCGGTCAATGCGGTAACGAAAATAGCTACCATAAAAATGAAGCCACCGAAAACGAAAAGCATCAACATTAGAATCGTTTAAATGCCTCTTCATCATTTCTTTTAATTTCGTCAAATCTTGATGGTGAATCAACTCATCCCCTTGTACATAAAAAGCCCAGTCGCCCTTACATTCATCAAGCGCGATGTTAGTTTGATACGATAAAATATCATCAGTTTCTGGCTTGTCCCAATCTGTTTCAATAATTCTTATTTTAGAGTCATCAATATCTTTAATCATCTGAAGAGTGTCATCATTCGAATAGCCAACATTAACAATAAATTCGTCGCAAATCGGTAAAATCGATCGAATCGACTCCAAAACAGGATAGTTAAACTTAATTGCATTACGAACAATCGTAAACCCGCTTACCCTCATGTCTCTCTTCCCTTCAAAACATCTTGATAAACTTTCTCAATATTTTTAATAAAAATAACTTTATTGAAACACGTCTTTATCTTGCAATATCCCGCTTTTATAAAGAAATCGCGTCTCTGAGAATCCCGAAGCAAAGAAACAATATTATTCGCAACATCTTGCTTGTTACTAAAATCAACAATTAATCCATTGTCTCCACTTTGAACAATTTCACAAGGACCTCCGGAGAGGTTTCTTGCAACAACAGGGACCCCTGAAGCCATCGCCTCCAACAACACAAGCCCAAAAGACTCGTTCTCAGACGAAGAAACAAAAAGATCCAAATCCTTTAACACAGATGGAACATCGTTCCTTTTACCCATAAAAAGTATATCTTTATCAATTTTTTTATTTTTAGCAAACTCCCTTAAACTTTTAATAGTAATCGGGCCTCCCCAAATATTATCTCCAACAACGATAAACTTAACATTCGTCAAACTTTTCTTAATCAATGCGGCAATCTCAATAAAAACTTCATGTCCTTTTGTCGGAGTAAAAAAAGAAACCGTGCCTATCAAGAAAGTATTTTTATCAATATCCAATTCTTTGCGAAATTTACCTTTTTCTAACTTACAAAATTTGGAAACATCAATTCCGTTGTAAACCCTAAACAACTTTAAATTAAATTCTTTAAAACAGTCTTTAACAAAATCTGAAACAACAATCAAGTTAGAAGCTTTGTTTAATGCAAAATTTAAAATACACTTTTTTCTAGAAAATCATGAACATGAGTCACAAAAGGTATTTTCGTAATTCTTGAAACCCATAACGCATACGGATTAAGTCTATAAGAATTACAATGAATCAAATCTATTTTCTCTTTTTTTGCAATCCTCGAAATCCTATATACAGTCCAATACCTTACAAGAAAATTCCTTGTTTTTCGCCATGCGGGCATTTTAAGAAAATAAACTTTTCCTTGTGAACGCTTAAACTCTCCTGGAAGTTCTCCATCATTTTGTGCAACCAATGTAAGTGAATATAAATTCTTTTCTAATCCTTGAACAATATCAAGTAGAATTCTTTCAGCGCCACCTATTTCTGTTGTTGCGCAAAGATAAAGAATATTTATTCTTTTATTCATCATTAACCAATTTCTCTTGTGCTATTTTATATCGATCCGGAGTGCCGATATCTAAAAAACCTTGGTCA
>Ga0307990_1001124_pt1 | contig 22842 bp, 17 predicted proteins | sample EllFjometagen129_FD_203168 | JGI IMG/M metagenome (GOLD analysis project Ga0307990, IMG submission 203168) | Marine microbial communities from Ellis Fjord, Antarctic Ocean - #129 | ecosystem: Environmental > Aquatic > Marine > Unclassified | place: Southern Ocean | collected 2014-10-08
TACCGGTCAGGCAATCTTTAATGGTTTTGATATAATGCGAACTCGGTATCCCATCTTTGCGAGTGCGCTCTTTGACGATATAGCGGCAACGACAGCTGACTTTGACAAGCTTTTTGAAGGTGACATTGAGCTGCCGCTGAGCCGTTTCCTGCGTGAAAGCCTGAACTGTGAAAACCTGTGGGATGGCTTGCGTAAAAATCATACAACCAGAGCGCGCTTTGTGCGTGCCTGTCATGAGAGAGCCGACGGCTTACGCCTGTTTCAATATCTTCGATCAAATAATAATCCGGCTATCAGAGATGAAGAAAACTTGTTTCGGACGCTTAATACGATCTTTGCCCAGCAGTGTCAGCAGTGGGCACCAGCGTCGGTACGTGATATACTTAAAAGCGATCCGGCAAGCTGGTCCTTTGACCGCGCTCCGATTGAGGAACTCAACGGGTTACGAGATTTGTTGATGACAATTGAAGATGCCGAGCGCGTAAGAATTAATGCAGCGAAGCGGTAATTTTATTAACCACAGAGTACACTGAGACACAGAGTTTTGCTTCAGTGTTTCATCCACCCGCTTACGCTTGATTACACAGATTAACACAGATTAAAAGGCTGACACGAAGCAATTCAAATCTGTGTTAATCTGTGTAATCTGTGGATAACAAAGGACTTTTCAATGATTACTATTTTAGGGACAACAGCAACTGGCAAGACCCACTTAGCAGTCGAGGTTGCACGAAAACTTGACTGTGAAATACTGAGCGCAGATTCGCGTCAGGTTTATCGCCGAATGAATATTGGCAGTGGCAAAGATTTAGCTGAGTATGGGTCTGGGCCAGATACCGTGCCCTTCCATCTTATCGATATCGTTGAGCCGGGTACCGAATTTAATATATTTGAGTATCAGCAGGCCTTTCTTAAGGCGTACAATGACATTATAGAGCGTGGCAAAAAGGCGCTTTTCTGCGGTGGCAGCGGCATGTATCTTGATGCGGTCCTCAATAGATACAAGCTGGTTAAGGTGGAGCCCGATCCTGTGCTGCGGGCGATCCTTAAAAAGGAGAGCGATGAGCAGTTAATCGCCCGGCTGACGACATTGAAACCACTGCATAACACAACTGACACAAAAGATCGTAGTCGACTTTATCGAGCGATTGAGATTGCAACGCACTCTATGGTCGCTCCTGACACCGAAGGTGATTTTTCTGCGATTGAAAACACTGTTTTCGGGTTGCAGACCGAGCGTGATATTCTCAAGGAACGGATTCAAAGGCGACTTAAAGAGCGCATGGAGAGCGGTATGGCAGAGGAGATTGAAGCTCTACTCTTTTCAGGTATTACTGCTTCACAACTGGAGTTTTACGGGCTGGAATATCGCTTTGTAACGCAATATGTAACCGGCGTTTTGGAAAAAAATGAAATGCTGGAAATTCTGGGCAAGGCGATTTATCAGTTTACCCGACAGCAGGCCAAATGGTTTAGACGTATGGAGCGCAAAGGCACAAAAATATTCTGGCTCAATGCTGAAGATGATAATGTTGACAAGATCCTTCAGGCAATTCAACCAAATTCTTTTAACTACGAAAAACACTAAAAATACGAAAATAATTGCTACGTTGATTTTTTCCCTCGCGAAGGCGCAGAGACCGCAGAGAAGATACGTTTCGCAGGTGGCCGTTTTCTTTCGGTTATCTTGCTGCCGATAATATTATATTTACCTGGGAATGCTGAGCCCCAGTTCGGCATGATGTCGTAACCCTTTGCAAAAAGGATTCTTTTTGGAGCATGTCACATATTCAAGTATAACCTGTGGATATATATACATATCGTTGTTGTAGCTTTTGAGCTACATACAGCTTTTCGTATGTAGTTCACGCTTCAGCGTGTTGAATCATGTGGAAATGCACCGTTTCAAAAAAAAATCGCACTTCCCGTGCGTTGAAATAAATTCTGATTTAGTAGTATTTTGGCGATACGAATAGTGATATAATTATCTTATTGAAAGTTTGATGCATAAGGTTGAAAAATGTTGGTAAAAGACAAAAACTTATATAAGACACGTCTTAAAGAATTGGGAATGTTGCCTGATGTTGGCGATTCTCAATGCCTCTATTTTGTGGAAAACAAGTGTGATGCATCATATCCGGCTATAAGGATAGTGTTGGAACAGGCCGAAGGATTTGGAGCTGATGCAGTCCTGCTTAAGTTCTCAGAGGCTGGTAAAGGTGCTTCAGCATTGCCTCAGTTATATATTTATGACCGAACCAAAATAGAGTTCTCTCCCTCTGGTTTTGGAGACATTCAAAGACGCCTTTGGAGTGCAGGGGTTGTGCCGTTAGCGGCAGTTCTAACTCTTAGTTCTGTGAAGTTGTTTAGCTGTCGGAAAGAGCCCAAGTTTGATGTGCCAACAGATCAGTTTGTCTGTCGCCCTTTCAAAAAGCTGGAGATTGTTGTTGCTGCCGAAAAGGGATTCTTGTATAGATCCATTCTGGGAGGGTCGCTGTGGGAGGATCCCAGGTTTGCCTCTGAATTTAACTTTGAAAACTCTTCATACCGCACACTTCTTAAGCATTTGCGTTGGCAAAAGCAGAAGCTGTTTGGAAAGAAGGATTTAGGTGCGTTGTTAGTGAAGCGTTTGCTTGTGCTCTCAATTTTGCTGAAGTATCTTGATGAGCGGCGTGATGAAAAGGGGAATGGAGTTTTTCCTGATGGATTCTTTGCGCAGTTCGGCGGAAAAAATATTAACTCGTTAGCTGATATATTCAGTGATTCGCAAGCATCTCTTAATTGCCTGGATAATCTAAGTGAACGTTTCAATGGCGGCATATTTAAACTGTCGGATTCAGATCGCGGCAGACTTTTGCAGGCGGATTTAAGTCCATTACGCACTTTTCTGGAGGGAACAACAGAGCCGGGAGGGCAGCAGGTTTTCTGGAGACTATATTCTTTCAACGATTTGCCTGTTGAGCTGATAAGCAATATATACGAAGAGTTTCTGGCTAAAGATGAAAATGGCGAAAGTACAAATAGTAAGAACGGTGTTGTTTACACACCACCCATGTTGGTCGAGTTTTTGCTTGATCAGTGTTTGCCATTATCTGCGGATTCTGTAGGTAAACGCATTTTAGACCCATCCTGTGGTTCAGGTGTTTTTCTTGTTGGAGCTTTTCGGCGGCTGATTCGTTGCTGGCAGATCAAGCATGATTGGCGGAAACCAACCCATGGTCAGATGAAAAAAATTCTGCGGGATAGTATATTTGGCGTTGATATTGAACAGGAGGCGGTTCTTGTCACAGCGTTTAGTCTTTTTGTTGCGTTATGCGATGAACTTAACCCAAAGGTTATTTGGGATGAGTTACGATTTGATGATTTGCGTGAAAATAACCTTGTTGCAAATGATTTTTTTGATGTTACCAACGGGAATGTATTTCCAGAAAAATTTGATGTTGTTATTGGTAACCCGCCTTTTGAAAGTAAACTGAGTGCTTCTGCCCAGATGGCTGAGTCTATTGCGGTTAAGGATCGTCCGTCGGTTCCAGATGGACAGATTGCATTGTTGTTTTTAGATCAAGTGTTTTCATTGAGTGCTCCTGATGGATATGTATGTCTTGTGCAGCCTGCCGGGCCGTTGCTTTATAATTCGCAGGCTGCCGCATTCCGTCAATACTTACTTGATAAATATGATGTACAGGCGGTATTTGATTTCACCCCTCTTGACAGTATTTTATTTAAAGCGAATGTTGCTGCGGCTGCGGTTTTGGCTCAGAACCGGTCTCCGCGGAGCGACAGCATTCTGCATTTGGTGTTTCGCCGAACATGCACAACAAAGAATAGACTCTTTCTTGAAGCAAATTATTATGACTTCCATTGGTTGAAACGTGATTATCTAAAGAAAGCTACTTACGCGTGGAAGGTTGATCTTATGGGCGGCGGTCGCTTGCATCGACTGGTGCAACGCTTCTCTGGTATGCCGACACTGGGTGAATGGCTGGATGATAAATGCGACAATGAAGGCTGGGTTTGTGGAGAGGGTTATAGCGTCGGTTCGGGACGAGTGGTTAACGAATATGGAAATCAAGAAGAACTGAGCTCTTTGTCGGAAACCGAGATTAAGCAAAAGTTTGGGTTGAAACGTATGGCTCATAGGGCTCCTCATCTAACCGGGAAGAAATGTGCCAAGTCTAAGGCAATAGGTTTGAAGTTGATTTTGCCTCAATATACTTCAGTACTTGATTTAAAGTACTTCCAAGAACCAGCAAGGCCATCCTGTGAAATTTTTCAGCCACCGCATGTTTTAGTTGGCGAAACAGTTACAAGAGGACGTTTGCGAGCTGCATTTTTAGATGAAGAACTGGTTTTTACAAATCAGGTTTTTGGTGTGCATGGCCCTGTTGGCAGTGAGGATCTTTTGAACGATCTCGTTAATAGATTGGTTGACGGTGATTTGTATGCAACTTTACTGGCGACGACAAGTAGTCGTTACCTGGTCTCAAAGGCAACATCTCTATTGGCTAAAGATATTCGACAGCTGCCTTATCCAGAAGATTCATCGGATTTGAATTTGTTGGAGTGGGAAAAGATTGTGGCTGAGGATGTCGCTACAACGTTTGTGGAGTTCCGTCAAAAAGGTGAAAGAGCTATTGCTTTAAGGAGTACTGACTCTAGTGATCTCGATGTTTTTGCTGCCGAATATTGCAACGTGCTAAATAGTGTTTATGATTCATTTTATTCACTTGATCCAATCAAAATTGGAGATTACATTTGTTATCCGTTTTATTACGGCGATAAGCCGGAGATTGATCTCTCAAGCGCAGCTCAAGCTGAAGATATACTCAAGGAGTTATGTCGGAAAAAACAGGGGACTCGTTTATACGTTGATCGCATTATTCGGTTGTATGAGAAAAACGTTGTGATTATGGTGAAGCCTAACCAAAAACGGTTTTGGTTGCGTTCTGTGGCTCTGCGTGATGCTGATGAAACTTTGGTTGAGCTAATGGAGGCTGGGTTTTGATCGAGGCCGATTTTAATTTAAACAGGCGCAGCTTAGGTGATGCGGGTGGGTTTTCGGGACCACCTCCAAACCGTCAGATTGAGTGTGTTTGTGAGAGTATTGTCGCTTGTCTACCGAATTTCGTGAGTTATGTTCATTCTGAAAAAATCCATAATGAGAATGGGTTAAATCGTAATTTGTCACTTTTACTTGAGCACTGGTTTAGATTGAAGAACTTGCCTTTTTTGGCGCAGCCCGAAAGTATGGAAGATGACCGTTGCGGCAGTAGTCCAGCACCAGACATTGGAATTTACTATATGCTGTGCGATTCCGCAATTGATCTACCTAAAGTGACTGTGATTGAAGGAAAGCGCCTTGATTCAGGTATCAAAAAGCAGCGCAGACGTGAATATGTTTATGGACGCGAAGAAAAAGGCAGGCATGTTTGTTGCGGTGGAATGGAGCGATTCAAAAAAAGGATTCATGGGCGTAATCAAAGCAGTGCAATATTGCTGGGGTATATGCAGACCGATTCATTTGAGGAATGGCATACAAAGATTAACAGCTGGATCTCAGAGTTAATCGGGCAGGCGCATGAGCCCAACTGGTTAATGAGTGAGCAATTGCCTTTAATGACAATAGATGGGTTGTCGGCGAAATGTGAATCACAACTTTGCCGAACTACGGGGGCCTTGCACCTTGTTCATTTATGGGTGGATCTTGTTGGGTAAACTAAGCTTGAGTTATAATGGACAATGATGCCAGACTTCAGGAAATTTCCAATATAGAGAAAAAACTGCTTGCGCTGAAAAGTGAATCAGCAAGTCTGCAGCAACGTCTGGCCAAACTGAGGTCGCTTAAGCCTGAATTGGAAATCAGAGAGGTTTGCGATAAGGTTCAACCGGCTTCTACAATATCATCGTTTTCTTTTCCAGATGCTCCCGTTACAAAGGCAAGTCAGGAACTGGATAAACTTAACTTTCTGTCTGAACTGTTCTTCTGTCGGCGGGATATTTATGCTGAGCGATTTGAGAGTCGGAAAAGTGGTAAAAGCGGGTATCAGCCAGTTTGTGTAAATCTTTGGAAAAGACCTCTTTGTCAGAAACCAAAAGTAAAGTGCCATGGTTGCCCGCATCGGATATTGGCACCGCTGACAACCGATGTGTTGTCTCGCCATCTTGAGGGTCTCATAACTGTCGGTGTCTATCCGTTGCTGCAAAATGATCAGTGTCGGTTTCTTGTGGCTGATTTTGATAAGAAGGGGTGGCATGACGATGTCTCCGCTTTCTTGCAGGTTTGCAGGAGCCATGATATTCCCGCAGCACTAGAACGTTCTCGCTCCGGTAATGGCGGTCATGTGTGGATCTTTTTTGCAAATGCTATTTCTGCTCGCGCGGCAAGGCAGATGGGCTCTTCCCTTATAACAGAAACTATGATGATGCGTCCGGATATTGGGCTTGATTCGTATGATCGTCTTTTTCCAAATCAGGACAATCTTCCTAAAGGCGGCTTTGGTAATTTGATTGCGCTTCCGTTGCAACGTGGCCCGGCATTGAGGGGTAACAGTTTGTTTCTGGACGACTCATTTGGAGTGTATCCAGATCAATGGTCTTTTTTGTCATCATTGGAGAGAATGCAATCTGAGAAGGTTGAACAGCTTGCTTATGCGGCAAAGGATGCAGGTCGGGTTATAGGAGTGCGTCCGGTTAGTCTGAGTGATGAGATTTCTGACCCATGGACTCTGCCACCTTCTCGGCGAGTGAAGTGCAGAAAAAAAGGGAGGTTGCTTGAAGGTGCACCAAAAGAAATTACAGTTGTTTTAAGTGATGAAATATATGTTTCTAAGGAACATTTACCACCTGTGTTGCTCAATGAAATTGTCAGGCTGGCTGCATTTCAAAATCCTGAATTTTATCGAGCACAATCTATGAGACTGCCTGTTTATGGCAAGCCCAGAGTAATAGGGTGTGCAGATGATACAGGTACGCATATCGGTCTTCCTCGCGGTTGTTTGGACGATTTGCGCACCCTGTTTCAGGGGCTGGAAATCAAATTGTCGGTTGAGGATAAACGGTTTAACGGTGAAGAATTAAGGGTGGGTTTTGAGGGAGAGCTTTGGGCTAAGCAGGCTGCGGCCGTTTCGGAACTATTAAAACATGATTTTGGGGTTTTGTCGGCCTCAACCGCTTTTGGAAAAACAGTTGTTGCTGCTTACATGATTGCAAAGCGTGGAGTGAATGCATTGGTGTTGGTTCACAGGAGGCAGCTTATGGATCAGTGGCTTGAGCGTCTTTGTATGTTTCTTGATATTGATCGAAAACAAATAGGTGTTATCGGTGGAGGCAAACGGAAGCCAACAGGTGTTATTGATGTCGCTGTAATGCAAAGTCTCTGCCGCAAAGGTGAGGTTGATGATATCGTAGCTGATTATGGACATGTGATTGTTGATGAATGCCACCATATTTCAGCTAGAAGTTTTGAGTTGATTTCACGGCGTTGTAAGCCTCGCTATATGTTGGGTTTGACTGCAACAGTGGTTCGTAAAGATGGACATCACCCCATCGTATATATGCAGTGTGGGCCAGTTCGTTTTCGTACTAACGATAAAGAAGAAGCTGCAGCTCAGCCATTTGACCATGTTGTTGAAGTGATTAACACAGATTTCGTTCTTCCCGCTGATATGGAGGAGGATAAAATGCAAATTCAGGATGTGTACAAACTGTTAGTTGAGGATGAAAATCGAAATCATTTGATTGCAGATAGGGCTTCAGCAGCATTGAAAGAGGGACGGAGTCCAGTTTTGCTTACTGAAAGGCGACAGCATCTTGACTGGTTTAGCAATTTTTTTGAAGGGCGAGTTGAGCATCTTGTTGTATTGCATGGAGGAATGGGCATAAAGGAAAGGCGAGCAAAGCAAAAGGTGCTCGCTGATACTGCTGAGAAAGGCACGCCGCGATTGGTTCTTGCAACGGGGAAGTATTTGGGAGAAGGATTTGATGATTCCCGTCTGGATACGTTGTTGTTGGCAATGCCTGTTTCCTGGCGTGGAACGATTGCACAGTATGCGGGACGTTTGCATAGGCTTGCATCAGGAAAGCGTGAAGTTGTTATTTATGATTTTCTTGATCATTCGGTGCCAGTTCTTAAAAGAATGTTTGAGCGTCGACGCAAGGGCTATTTGGCGATAGGCTATTCCTTTAAAAAAGAAGGAGTAAAGTTACTCCCGCTGGGGTTGCATGAGAAATAGAATTAGTTTTGCATGCGGTGCATTTTTTTGGACTTGGTATATGATTCAGGGACTTTGGGGTCAGGCATGAATTTAGAAAAAGCGTTGATTAAACCAGTGCTTTGTTGATAAAGTCCGCTTACAAAGTTCCCGGTCGGTAATATATTCTGTTTTTTGATTCATTTTGTTAAAAAGTTCCTGATCGGTAATATATGAGTTGATTTGGCGTTGGGTTTATGAGATATTCCTGATCGGGAACATTGATATGTCAATTATAATGAATACTGAACAGCTGGGCGCATTAATCCGGGCAAAGAGAACGCTCTTGAAGGTTACTCAGAAAGATCTGGCTTTGGCGGCGGGAACAGGTTTGCGTTTTATCATAGAACTGGAACGAGGCAAGGAAACCTGCAGAATCGGCAAGGTTTTTGATGTGCTTCAGGCACTTGGAATCTCAATTATATCATCAGGTATTGATGAGTGTGATAATGGAGTTGAAAACAGATGAAGCGACTTGTTATATATCTGAACTCATTGTACCACTTTCGGAAAATGTCGGAGGAGTGCAGGCTTGGCTGGCCGATGGTGCGTGAACGTGTAGTGGCAATGTCGGATAAGGTTCGTAACTCGCTTGTCCCGCTATTCAGAGTTCAACTGGAAATTCATGACGGCGGTCGAATAAAGGCGTGAGTATGATGAAAAACCTGATGTCGGGAAGGAGAAAGAGAATGGGCGGTGTAAACACTCGCCCTGGGACTGGATGTTCAGGCGCGCTTGAACTTGGTGAGGGTGGCGTTGCGTCATTTGTAAACACCCGCCTTGGGACTGGAGATTCAGTCGCAACTGACGCGTTCACGCGTCTGGGGAGGTGCTTGTGAACCACCGCAACGCCTATCAGGACTACCGCGCCCCGGCGTTCTACATGATTACCATGACCACGCTGGAGCGCCGCCAATTACTTGCGACCTGCGCTGACAACAAAGCCCTCCTCAATAAGGATGGATGGCTTGTTTATAACCTGTGGCACGACATGCCTAAAACCTATCCTGAAATGGCAACGTCCACGTTGGTGATTATGCCCGACCACCTTCATGGTATCATTTATGTGAAAGAACGCATGGTGCAAAGCACTGGCGTAACGCTACGCGCCTTTAACTCGCAAGTGACCAGTGCCCTTCGTAAGAAATATGGCAATCCCGCCCTTAGCGTCTGGAATTCTGGCTACCATGATCTCTGCGTCTGGCGCAGAGGTGCTACTTCGACCTTTGCACCCAAGGGAGGTTGCTGATTATTTCCGCGTTTTCAGAGGTGGGTCACTCCGTTGAACTCACCCGCGAAAAATGCATCACCATGAATGCCTGGTGCGAACACATCGCACACAATGACGAATAAAAATGAAAGGGATACTATGCAAATCCGAATTATTGTGATGGCCGCTAGCAGCAACATACGTCTCCCCACAGTCCGATGCCCCTGGAAGTCCGTCATTACGGCACTCAGGCGGGCACGTATCAGCTCTATGATGCCGAGGGCGGCATCCCTCCAGCAGGCGGAACGGGATTTGCTAATGGAGGGTCCGCGGCCGCGCGGACCGAAAGTGCATGAAGGGAAGATCCGTGATATTGATGCTTGCATTAGAGTGTTGAATATTCTATAACTACAGAAAATTGCACTATATGCAATTAACCGTATGTATAGGATCGAAGGAGTGATTTGTGCAAAGCAGGCTTAAAATGGCAGAAAAGGTGAGGGACGTTAGCACGGATATGAGTGGTGTCTTTGTTTTGAGCGATATTCGCAACTTTGGAAATGTATTGTCTAAGCAACTGCTGATAGGTTCGGTGCCGCGTTATCGTATTCGGTCCGCGAAGGTCGGGCCGAAGCGTGTTTATAGCAATGAGGATATTCGTATCGAACATATCAGTCTCAGAAAGGGATTGAACAAGGATATAATTAATGAATTTCTTAAGAAGTATAAGAATCCTGTTTTCATAGATTTTGCAAGGAATCTGATTAATGCCTGATGCTTTGAGTTCGCATAATCAGGACATTGGGACTACAGGGAACGATCCGAATAAACGCTAAATGACAGGAATGGTTCAGGGAGATAAATTATGAGAGAGAAGAGCATAATGACTTTTTGTAAGAAGCTTGTAGTGGTTGGTGTCTTATTGGCCACCGGGGTTGTTTCGGGTGCTGAAAACTTGAAGGATTCATTGAGTGTCTCTGCGGTGGGCGAATCGGCTGCAACCTATACAGATCGTGAGGCGCGCCAGATGCTGAGCTCAGAACTTGTCGAATTCGAACGGTATACTGAGTCCACTATGAAGTCTGCTCTCGAAATATTGAAGAGCCGGAAGGTCAGTTCAGACGAATTGAAGAAAGTTGATGCGTGGCAGAGTGCGCAGCTTAAGCGGTTCCGGACTGCACTGCGCCAGGATGATCCGCTGTTCGCTCTCGTGGATGCCTGGGCTGTCAGTAAATCACTGATTCGTTATCTGGAGCAGCAGAATCCCGCTGATGAAATGAGCGCGACCACAAGTGCGGTCGGACTTGATATGATCAAGAGGCGGGAGGAGAGGCTGGCATATATTGCTTCTCGGTATTTGTCCCCGGAAGCGATTGCTTCTCTGTCGAACCGTCTGGATGCTTTCACAGTGGAGCAGCAGATTCCTGCAAATAAGGAGCTACAACCGGACGCGCACTGGTGGAGCACGCCATTTTTTTCCGCATGGGGTAAAGGTCAGGCCGCCGTCGAGGGCATTCTTGACATGTCCCTGATGCCGGGGAGAGCACTCAAAGGGGTGTCAGATAGCGGAACGGCATTGAGCGGTATACGTGAGACAAGCGCAGAGGCGGTTCAGGTCATAGACCGGCTGCCGGCAAATATCCGCACCGAATTCCAGGTGGCTTTGAACGATCTGATTGAGAAGCGCTCTGAAATCATTGAGATTTTGAGTGTCATTGATTCGGTAAGTACCAACCTGAGCGTTACGGCGCAGTCGACTCACCTCACGGCGGTTGAGATTCAGGAGTCGATGACGCTGGCCCGCGAGCTTCTGCCTGCGGGTGAGTCCCTTGCCGTTGCCGTGGAACGGGCGGTTAATGCCTCTGCCGATCTTGTAAAGGTCATCGGAAAGGATTCCGCATCGGGTGCGCAGCCGGGTGCTGAAGTGACGCAGCAAAAAGGCTTTGATATTGCGGAGTACCAAAAGGCTGCCACCGCACTGACAGGTGCCGCCGTTGAAATCCGTCAGATGCTGGTTGAAATCAGTGCTTTGGTTGACAAGCCCGATATAGGAGATAGCGTCGATGATCAGAAGAAATTTGATGTGCGGGAATATGGAGCAGCGGCAGACTCCATTCAGCTCAGCACCGCCGAGATTCGTGCCCTGATCAGCGATCTGCGTGTTATCACAGAGGACGAAGTTTTAAGGGGGCGTATGGGTGTTCTGCGCGATGAAGCTGATGCCGTTGCCCAGCGGACTGCAGCCCGCGCCACAGAAGTTGTCGATCATCTGACGGTGAGGCTTGTTCAAATCGCAGTCGTCGTGTTCTTTCTGGCATGCGGTTACGCTTTGTTGCAAAGAAAATTGAGGCGTAGCTGACTTTTGCGTGCTTCCTTCCCCTGAACTTGTTGAATGGCTAGAAGGCGCGTATGCGCCATAACCAAAGCGGAAATCTTTCGCAGCCAGGGTTGTCTTGGCGATATGTCGACCTCCTTCGCATTCACAAAACTGATCAATGTCCAGTAGGTCAGGATTGATTTTTTTGCCTGTTTAAACCCGTTGAGATAATCGATGAGAATGTTTGTGTCAAATACAGCTTTCATCAATCACCCCACGCGCTTCTTATGTTTCGCTGGTATTCAACACCATCGGTAATATCATTTTTCCAGATGCCATAAGCTTCGGTACTGTCATTGACGTAGTGTTCTTTAAGATAGCAGTTCACGGCTTCTCTAATGAGTGCCGCTCGCGATCTGTGCTCTTTGGTGCCCACGTGGTCAAGGGTTTCTATAAGATTCCCTTCATGTGCGATGATAATAATCAACTGTTGGCGCAAAGAAGAAGGATGCGGCGACATACGGGTCGATGCGGTAATTACTTCATAATCTTTGATGTGTTGTAAAGAGAACTTCCCTTATTGTTAATCCTCATCGCCGAAATCAGTTGGCATCCAGTCAATTACAGAGCCTCCGCTTGATGGATAATACGGGCTGACCAGATAGTTCATCCCGTCCTCCCAGGTGACCCGGAAATCAGAAACGCGGAACTTTTTGCCTTCATGTAAGTCATATCGCTCTTCGTCTAAAGCGGGAACCGGATCGAAAGGATAGAGTTGATCCAGAACCTCTGTTTTTTTGTCGTCCGGTATGATGTACTCTTCAACCATGCCTCCATGTACCTTTAGTGGTTTGGTTGGATATGGTAGTTTTCCTTCGGGTGTGTCTAATGCTTGAACCATTTTTTATCCTTATTATTATTATTGGTTGTTGATCTGTTTCTTGTTCACAGCTCAAATTCGCCTGTAAATGGAGCCTTCGTATTCGCGCGATTAGTGAAATTCGTGATCAAAAAACTTCGTAAATGGCTACTCCTTATTTTCTTTATTTAAATCTAAGTTTATATAAATTGATACCTTTATGCCAGAGGAAAGTATCACTTTCTGATTATTGCTGTGTGGCTCCGTATTACAAACAGTAATATTCTTTTATGTGTGTTTTTCTATTAGCGCAAAATTCGGTTAAATTTGAAATGTAGAACAGGCTTCCAGCCTGATTTATTAATAAATAAGCAGGATGCTTGTACTACTTTGGACAAATCCAACCGAATTTTGCGCCAATAGATGTTTCTCATATCGCCATATCCATAAGGCGTTATTTGTCAATTGAATATCCAATAATCAACACGGAACTCCCAAATCGAACCTGCATCACCCCTTCAACCCCTTTATTGTTCCAGCGGGATAATGGCGGAGCCAAGATTATCGGGTAGCTCCACCACTCTGACCGGGCAGCCGTAGGCATCTTGAAGAGTTTCTTCTGTGAGCACATCGGAGGGGGGGCCGTCTTTAAGGATGACTCCCTCTTTCAGAAGGATCAGGCGGTCGAAGTACCTGCCGGCCAGCGAGAGGTCGTGAGCGGCCATCATAATCGTTACGCCGCGGTTGCGGTTCATCTCGCGCAGGAGCTGCATGATCCCGGCCCGGTGGTGAAGATCCAGGTGGGCGGTTGCCTCATCCAGCAGGATAATCTGCGGCCGGGCGGCAAATGCCATTGCTACTGCAAGCCGCTGGCGCTCACCGCCGCTCATCTCGTTAAGGAAGCGGTTTTTGAGTTGCAGGGTGGATGTGCGCTTCATCGCATCCTCAACCGCCTTGCAGTCTTCCCTTGCGGGGGGGGCAAAGCGCGGCATGCAGTGGGTGCGGCCCAGCATAACAAAATCGTATCCTTTGAGGGGTGTCTCCGCGGAGATATCCTGTGGAACGACAGAGATAATTCCTGCCCGTTCATTACCGGGGATATGCTCAATCCGGCGTTCCTGGATCATGGTTGATCCCTCAGCTTTGATTGCTCCTGAAATTACTTTAAGCAGTGTTGTTTTGCCGGCACCGTTGGCACCGATCAGGGCTACGCGTTCACCCTGGTTAATTTTTAATGAGAGATTAACCAGCACCTGCTTGCTGCCATAGGAGGCATTTATGTTCTGGAGTTCAATCATCGCTGTTTACGTGTTAGGAGGTAAAGAAAGAAAGGGCCGCCGGAGAGGGCGGTTATTACGCCAACCGGAATCTCATGCGGAGGAATACATACTTTTCCGATGGTATCGCAAACCACCATGAAAATTCCACCGCCCAGCGCAGCAAGAGGCAGCAGAATGCGGTGATTTGAGCCTGTTTTGCGGCGTAGAATATGAGGTACTATCAGTCCGGCAAAACCGATGATGCCGGAGAGGGATACTGCACATGCGGTTATCAGGGTGACCGCGCAGATCAGCAGGGGAATTGACCTGCGTGTTTTGATCCCGAGGTTGTGGGCGTTCTCAGGACCTAGCAGCAGTGCGTTGAGGGTGTTAGACTGCGCAATCAGGAAGGCAATGCCCAGCAGAATAGGTATGGCGCAGACCGCCAGCAGGTCCCAGGACGCGCACTGTAGATTGCCCAGCAGCCACCAGGTGATTGAGCGCACTGTGTAGTTACGTGCAAAGGTGATGATCAGCATCAGGATACTTGATAGCACACTGCCGGTTACTACTCCGGTGAGAATCAGATTCTGCGGTATATTTGAGCCTCCCGCCTTGCTGGCAATCAGCATTATCAGGGCAACCGCCGCAAGTGAAACTGCAAATGATCCGGCGGGCAGCAGAAAGGGATAGGCCAGGCTTAATCCGGTCGACATTACAATTGCAGCACCCACTGAGGCACCGCTGCTGACACCCAGGATGTATGGTTCGGCCAGGGGATTGCGTAGGATGGTCTGCAGGACGCAGCCCGCGGTAGAGAGCGCAGCACCGACTATTAACCCGGTGGCGATGCGCATGGCACGCAGTTCGAGCAGTGCTCGCCAAGTGTCTGAACCGGTGCTGAAAACGGGCACTCCGGCCGGACCGCATAGAAGCGAGATTCCCGCAACAAGCAAGGCGGCAACCGCGAATAGCGCCAGAGAGTATATTTCTTTTTTTGTCATTCGGTTAGTGGTTGGGAGCTTTCAATACACTGCCTGAGCTCTTTGATTCCCTCCACGACACGTGGTCCCGGGCGGCAGAGGGTGTCGGTTTTGCTGGGCACAATAATCCGTCCTTTTCTTACAGCCCGGATGCTTTTCCAGCCGGCACGGCTTCTAAAGAACTTAACGGGATCTATTTTTAAATCGAAGAAGCAGATAATCAGCTCTGGATCTTTTTCAATAATCCATTCCAAGGATACATTATCATACTCCTTTTTAAGTGAGGTTGCTATGTTATTCCCGCCTGCAAGGGCGACCATCTCAGAGATAAATGTATTTGTGCCGCAGGTTATCGGGGTGAGGTGATCCAGCAGAATCAGGGTGCTGGGGGTATTTTTCCGTGAGGCGGCATCGGATTGGAATTGTGCCAGCTTACGCTTGAGTTCATCTGCCAGCTTCTCCGCTGTTTGCTGATGTCCGGTAATGATGCCGGTGCGGCGTATCGCCGGGCTGATGTCGGCCATACGCGAGCAGTGGATGTGTTCCACCTTGATCCCGAAGCGTTCCAGGTTAACTTTATTCGATGGGTTAACCAGAAAGCACTCCAGCAGGTGAGTTGGTTTCAACGCAATTACCTGCTCAATGTTCGGCATGGCAAATTTTCCGGTTACCGGTGTGTGCTGTGTGATCTCCGGCGGGAAGTTGCAGACATCGGTGCAACCCACCAGGGTGTCTGATGCGCCAACGGCGCAGACCAGTTCGGTCAGCACCGGAGCGGTTGATATTATCCGCACTTTGCCCGTTTTCTCCGGGACTGCCTGACTGCCCGGCTTACACCCGGCCGCAATAAGCAGTCCAAATAATATGGTTGTCGGTTTAATATTCATTGCTTTAGAAAGTATACGATGCCGCAACCTTCCAGGTGCGTGCATCGGCGGGGTAGTAATAGTAGTTGTGTCCGCCGGCGTAGTAATATCCACCATAGTTGGCGTACTCTTTGTCGGTCACGTTGTCGACTCCGGCGAAGAGGCGCAGGCCATCTGCAAAACCGGGTTCATAGGAGACTCCCAGATCAAGGGTGGTAACAGGTTTAAGTGTTTTTGGGGCTGTGTTGGCGAAATCGCCTTCCATCCGCTGCGAGGAAACGTGATTAATCGTTGCAAGCAGGGTTATTTCATCGGTTACATTCAGTTCACCGTTAAGTTGTACTGTCTGTTTGGGCACCATGGGAATATGGTTGTCTTCGTAGATTCCCTCTGAGAAACGGGCTTCTACGTAGTTGTAGATTACTCCTATTGATCCGATATCATTATCCGCCAGTGTCAGTGATGCCTCAACACCGTCGCGGCTGGTGTCATCCGGTGCATTCACGTTACGGTAGGGGTAGTCGCGTGCGTCCAAGTAGATTTCGTCTTTGGTCTCCATGTGATAGAGAGTGAGGCCTACGCTGACATGCTCCAGAAGTTCGGCCGAAGCGCCTGTTTCAAAAGTGTATCCGGTTTCAGGTTCAAGGTCGGTATTGGGTACTCCGGTGTATGTGTCTACGACCTCATCAACAAAGGGTACATGGTAGTAGCGAGTGGCACGCGCAAAGATCTTTGCCTGCTCTACCGGGCGATATAGCAAAGCGGTTTCATAGGCATACTGGTCGCTTGTTTCGGTTGTAGTGCCGGTGCTTCCCTTGATTCTGTTACGGAATGTTTCGCCACGCAGGCCAGCCAGCAGTGAGAGCTCTTCTGTGAAGAAGAATTCGTTGGCGATGAATCCAGCGAGCGATGTGCGGTTGTACTCCCAGGAGCGGTCTATCGCGGGGGAGTAACCGGGAAATGCTGCAAAATGGTTGTAGCCATCACAAAAACTGAGTCGGGTATCAATTCCTATTGTAAGCGAATTTTCATAAGTACCAATATCCCAGGGGGTTGTGTATTTCGGTGAGAAGGCATAATCATCAGTATCATATTCAGTTCTGCCTTTTGTAGAGACCCAGTCGGTCTCAGATTCGCGTCGACCTGCGGTCAGGGTTGCATCCAGTATGCCTTCATCTCCCAGGTCAGTTTTGCCATAGAGGCGGGTGCCCCACTGTTTCAGCTTGGATTCATCGTCAGGGGTATTGGAGGCCTTGGGATTTTTTTTGAACTGCTTGTAAGTCAGTGATCCGGGCAGCCCGTACTCGCTGTTGTTGTAGAATGAGGAGAGGGTGACCCGACGATCTTCGCTCCATTGTTTGGTTATGGAACCTTTGGCATTCCAGCTCTCATAGTCGCCGTTGCGGCGGTAACCGTCGGATTTGTTCCAGTCCAGTCCGGCGCTGTAGCTAACTCCATCTTCAAAGGCACCGGCGTGCTGGACTCCGGCGCTGAATGTTTCGTCTGATCCGCCTGATGCACTGAGTGTCGTGCGCTCTTCGCCGGGAGTCAGGGTTACAATATTGATGACTCCCGCCTCGGCATAGTCGCCGAAGAGAACGGTCTGGCTGCCATGGAGCACCTCAATGCGGGATATGGTTGAAAGCGGAACGCGCAGCAGGTTGGGGGCGGACATATCGGGGTTGTTGAGACGTTCGCCATCGACCATGACCAGGACGCGACCATGTGAATTGGCCCCAAATCCGCGCATGGATATCTGCGACTGCGCCGGATTGCTGTTGAGCGAACGTATAAATATGCCGGCATCCTTGCGGAGTACGTCAACAATATCTTTACGGTTCTTTTTGGCAATCTCCTCTGCCGTGATAATCGTGACATGCGAGGCAATCTCCTCTTTTGTCTTAAATGTACGGCTGGCCTCTACTATAACCGGAGGAATGTTGGTTGAAGGGGCGGATAACTCATCGACTGCCGATTCAGTTTCAGCGGCATTAAGTGAAGATAGAGCAGCGGCAAAAGCCGTGCACGTCAGGGCTGTCAGGAATGATCTGTTCATTTTTCTCCTTACGCGGGATTATCAATTTAAATCTTCGTCGCGAAAGGGGAAGAAAACAGAGTCTTCGGCCACCTTTTACGCGAAGGCACATACTAAGTTGCATCCAATCCGTCTTCTGACTTACAGCATAACCTCACTCAACCTTCTCATCCGCCGGGGCGGACAATGGTGTTTAAGAGTGGCTTAACAGCTGATTACAGCGGCGCGACCGTATCCGAATTTCACGGATTTCCGATAATTGGTGCTTTGATAAGGTTATTACAAACAGGAGTATAAAAGCAAGGTGAAAAATCGTTTTACACAACAAAGGCCCGCCTGATCTAGACGGGCCACAAAATGTGGGCAAATCAACGCTCTTCAAGGTGCTGTTTGAAGAACTGACTTGTGTAAGGAGCGAAGTCAAGGGGATTTACTTCCAGGTCGAGGTTCAAGTCCTGCGGGTATTTGCTGTCGAAAGCCTTCCAGAACATGAATTCCCCACCGGGCTGATCGCTACGGAAAATGGTGGATTCCACTCCTGAGATGAATTGCTCGCGAGGCGTGGACAACAACAACGTATCCCCTCCGTCGGGGTTACGCGCAATGGAGAGCAGAACGTGGTCCCAGGCATCCGCCTCGGTTGGGTTGTAGCCCAGATAATACTCTTCAATCAGGGTTAATTCGTCTTCGTCATCATTGGTCTCGGCGAGTTCGTTAAATTTTCCGTACATCATCTTCCATGCCGCATAACTTGGATGCACTGTAACCGTTTCGGTGTTCGCATAGACCGTACTGTTCCCAGCCAGATCGACTAGTCGGCAGCGGACCGTGTAAGTGCCGTTGCTCAGCGAACTTGCGTCTATTGGGATTCGGGCCGGTTTGCCATCATCGTCCGGAATATCCTCATCGCCGAAATAGCCGCCGATGCCGAGAACCATCCACTCATCTTCAATGCTCTCTACACTCTTGACCTCAGCCAGAGCGTAACCTTCACCGGAGAAGGTTTCGGGAATCCCTGACACTTCCACAACAGCACAGGCGGATATATCCGCTGGACAGACGATATCCAGTCCCAATCCCGGATCGGGTACGGTGTTGTCAATGGTTGCCACCATGTTATCGAATGCTTCATCGGGACTGAATATCGGATAGCCGGGCCCTCCCAGCGGATAGACACGGAACCATTGTTTGCCTTCCGGAATGCCTGCGGTATTGAGCGTATGAACTGCAAGTCCTTCCGCAGTCACCGTCTCCGTTCCAAGAGTTACCCAATCTCCCGATTCGCCCCCGGCGTTTTCGTCCCACCACTGAAAGGAAATGTGTGTGGTTCCGGGATACCGACAGGTTGCCCGGAGTTGACGGTCATTGCCCGCAATATGCCCGGGGGATGGCGGATAATAAGTCCAGTCGCCGGGTTTTGTGGTCTCGAAGCGGACCGGAGGAAGATTCGTGGCTATCAGAGCGTCCAGGCCGTCTGTGATCCCGCAGATGGCCTGCGTCAGGTCCTCGTAGTTGTTGACGATGCGGCCGGGCAGACCGGGCAGTTCGGGCGTATTCCGCACTTCGGCTTCGAAGACTGCCTGATTATTGTCTATTTCGGTTTGCAGGTTCATCATGGAAACCCTGGCTCCTGAAAAGTTACCGATCGCAAAATTCTCCATCGAATCATCAAGCAGGCCGTACATACTGTCCTTTGTAGGGTAGGGCAGATCAGTGGTGGCGGAAATACGTCTTTCAATGTGGTTATAGCAGGAATCAGAGCCGAACGCCCCATTCATGTTGTTGGAGTGCCGCACATGGACAGTGGCCTCGCAGTTCAGAAGGAATACCCCCGGCCATTTTACCCGCACGACGACAGGGATATGTTCCGTCAAGCTATAATCATGGGTCAGCGGAATGACAACTACGGTAGCGATGGTACCTGGAGGGCCACCGGGTAGCCCCGGGTCGAAGGTCGTAACACCTGTACCGGAACCCGGCATGGTATGGACAGCTGTCGGAGATAGATCGCTAGAACGGCCGTACCCTCCACAAGGGTCAACCCACCATCTTTTTACAAAGGGTGTTTTGCCTGCCGGATCGACGAAGTCCGGTGGTATCGTAACGATGTCCACATAGGCAACCTGAGTGTGAGAGATGCCCTGGTCCTTAGGGCGTGCCTTGGCTATGGCCCAGACGTTAGTGTTAGTGTTAGTGTCACCACCGCCGCCGCCATCAACGCCGGGCGGGTTCCAGGGGCCTTCCTTATTCTGCACTAATGGCGAATCAGGATGGAAAAGAAAATCCTCGGTCTCCCCGTAGTCGAACATGCCGGAGCCGTCCCAGCAGCCATTGGCATCCACGTATCCTGCATATTGCGCTAGGCCGATGGGGAAGCGGGTGAGAGTCATGCGCACCCAGAAAAGCTGAGGTGCCAGCAGAGCGTTCCAGCCCCAGGCAAAAGGAGTGCTGGTTTCCAGGGAGGTCTGTCCGGGGTTGATATTTACGGTTTGGTTCCGAACCACCCATTCAGTCAATTCCGCCGGAAGATCCTCCCATTTTCCATCCTGATTCCAGTCAATCAGGACATTGACATAGAGATAACCGTAGTAATCGGATGCCACCGACTTCGATACAAAAAAGGAGATTGACGAAGCCGGAGGAATGGACGTAAGAACCATGAAAAATGGGATCTTGGGAAATCCACCGTCCCAGTGATCGCTGTTGATCAGGTTTGGCTGACCATCCGGATCGGCTGGATCGCTGGCGCCTTGTTCAACACTGACTGAGTCGGGTTGCTTACCCAGCCATTCCTCGCCGGTATTGATATGATAGGCGCCCGGTTGGCCAGTCCGGCTGAAATGGGTTCCAAATTCGGTGGGGAATTTTGCAGTGCTCGAACTTGTCGAGAACATGTCGGGATAATAGCTTGGACCGTCGTCGGGCGCATCTCCGTAATCGCCCGGTGGGTCTGCGCGAAGGTGTGGAAGCGTCATAGTGAATAGCATTAAGATGGCAAGCATTGTTGCATTTAACCTGCTGAAGTGAAACCCAGGGTGAGCCGGGTTTCTGTTACCTGATTTGAACTCTCTGAATTTCATTTTATCTCTCCTGCGTATAGGCTCAATTAAACTGAAGGGTTTATCTAAAATATCAATGGTTATCACTAACCGTTAAAAATTATGTATTTTTTTGTAAATTCTGTCAACGCTTTTTTTAGCTAACGAAAGTAAGCAGCTAACGAAGTAAGCATTCAGGTCCGTTGATTATATCCTGCTTCTGCCGGGTATATATGTAGGTCCCGATTGCATCGGGACTGTCCGGTTTCAAACCGGACCTACTTTTTCATCAACACCTGAGAACCTTCAACGAACGGAACTGAAATGCGCCCAAGACTAAAGGTCAGTTGCTAACAACATTGAGGTTTGATATATTTATTAAATATGAAAATAATTAAATTACATGGGTGGATTTATGCGGCTTTGCTTGCCGTTGGTTTTTGGAGCTCTGATCTCATGGCGGATACAGCTCGGTCGGTCGGTGCGGTTAAAAGTGATCTGGACTGGTCACAACCTAAGGTTGAAAACCGTCCGGGTTGTTACTGGTGGTGGATGGGCAGTGCCGTTGATAAGCAGAACATCACCTGGAACCTCGAGACTATGCGCAAGGCCGGCATGGGCGGGGGAACTATCGTGCCGATCTACGGGGTTAAAGGGTACGAAGATAAGTATCTCCAGCATCTCTCGCCTGAGTTTGTGGAGATGGTCATCCACGCCTCAAAAGAGGCCAAACGTCTCGGGATGTGGGTCGATATGACCACCGGCACCGGCTGGCCCTTCGGCGGACCGATGATCACCGATGAGTATTGCGATGCAAAGGTTCTCTATAAGGACGGCAGGATCTCACAGCGGTTCTCTGGCAGAAAGGTTAAACGGGCCGCACCGGGCAATGCCGGCAAGGCAATCAATCCCTTCTCAGCAAAGGCCATGGATTTTTATCTGAAGCACTTTGACGGGCCGTTCGGAGGTGATGATGTCATCATGCCCCGTGCCATGTACCATGATTCCTATGAATTCAACGGCAACTGGTGTAGAGAGCTCCCGGATGAGTTCAAAAAACGGCGTGGTTACGACCTGGCAAAGCACTACCCGAAGCTCTTCGGTACCGGCGATCCTGACACGGTTGCACGCATCAAATCTGATTATCGCGAGACTCTATCCGATCTGCACCTTGACTATCTGATGACATGGGTGAAGTGGTCCGAATCCAAGGGCTGCACCACACGCAATCAGGCCCATGGATCGCCTTCCAACCTGCTCGATCTGTATGCTGCCTGTGGCATCCCCGAGACGGAGATCTTCGGTGCATCACAATTCAATATACCGGGGATTCGCCGCGAACGGAGTAATATCAGTGTTCAGAACCATCCCCGACCTGCGATCATGCGCATGGCATCTTCAGCGGCCCATGTGACCGGCAAGCCGCTGGTGGCCTCGGAGACATGCACTTGGCTGCGCGACCATTTCCGGTCGACGCTCTCTCAGGCCAAGCCCGAGATTGACCAGCTTTTCCTGAACGGAATTAACCATATCTTCTTTCACGGCACCTGCTACAGCCCCAAGGATGATCCATGGCCGGGTTGGCTGTTCTATGCGTCATTTCAGTACAATCCGCGCAACGCCATCTGGCGCGATGCCCCGTTACTGAATGCCTATGTCACGCGCTGCCAGTCAATCCTCCAGGCAGGCAAGCCGGACAAGAACATCGCACTCTACTGGCCGGTTCACGATATCTGGCACAACAAGAGCGGCATGCAGCAGATGCTGACCGTTCATCATCCCGAGTGGCTGACGCGTTCGACTTGCGGAGAGGTTGCTGCGCAACTCAAGGCAGATGGCTTCGGGTTCGATTTAATCTCCGATCACCAACTGCTGGCAGATCTCGGCCAGCCCTACAAAGCGATTGTGGTGCCGAAGACCGCGCATATGCCGCTGGCGACCCTGAAGAAGCTGCTGGAAATCTCTGCCAGCGGTCAGCCGGTCATATTTGCGGAGTGCCTGCCTGCGGATGTGCCGGGATTCAATC
>Ga0307990_1001125_pt1 | contig 22840 bp, 13 predicted proteins | sample EllFjometagen129_FD_203168 | JGI IMG/M metagenome (GOLD analysis project Ga0307990, IMG submission 203168) | Marine microbial communities from Ellis Fjord, Antarctic Ocean - #129 | ecosystem: Environmental > Aquatic > Marine > Unclassified | place: Southern Ocean | collected 2014-10-08
CGCCGAACGGACGGACCTTGCTGAAAAAGTCGTCCAGAACCCCAGCCTCCGTAGGCCTGGTAGCCAACATGCCGACGAGGCAGCCCAGCAGCGACAGGGCACAGATCAGCGGGAAGGACACGTAAGGCAACGACAGTTCAGCCGAGTAAGGCAAGCTAAACTTGCCCGCAATCGGGATGAACAGAGCGGTCACCAGGCCCACGAGCGTCCCGGTTGCGTATCCCCACCCGTTGAGCCGCCACCAGTACCAGCGCAGAACGTTGGGGATCACGAACGCACCGCCCAGGGCCATCATGATCCAGTCGAACACCTCACGGATGGTGCTGGCCTGGAAACCGATCACCAGCCCGACAACCACGATCAGCAGGGTCGAGACGTAGCTGACGACCATAAGGTGCCTGTGTCCGGCCCGGGGCACCAGCGGCTGATACAGGTCCCGCACGATGTATGACGCCCCGGAATTCACCGTCGAACTGAAAGTGGACATGAACGCCGCCAGCAGTCCCGCAATCACCAGCCCGCGCACGCCGGGATAAAGGTACTTCTGGAGCACCGCGGGCATGTACTGTTCCGCGTCGGTAACCTGGCCTGCAATGCTGATGGCCAGCAGGGCGATACCCATCGCCATGGCCCAGCGAACGATGAGGAACAGGCTCCAGGCCCCGCCGACCTTGGCGGCGTCCCGCGGGCTGCGAGCGGCCAGGAAACGCTGGAAATCGTACATCTGTCCTGGCCCGCCGGCGTTGAGCAGGAAGCCCTTGAGAACCCACACGATCACCAACGCCCCAAACCACTGATACCCGCGATAAGCCTCGGGCAATGACGCGGCGTTCTGCAAGTGCCAGGTCGGAACAAGCTTGCCCCAGCCGGCCGCCCTTACTTGCGTGAGCACCTCCGGCGAAACATTGATGTAGGCCACTACGGCAATCATGACAGCCCCGGCCGTCAGCACGACCGTCTGGATCACATCCGTCACCACCACGCTGTAAAGCCCGCCGAGCAACACATACAACGTGGTGATTGCGAAGATCACGCTGGCGCAGACGCGTGCATTGCCCACATCTCCAAAACCCAGGTCCACGTACACCGACGCGAACTTGCCGATCCCCTGGAACGCGTATCCGATGAACGCCGCCTGGGTCACCACGGCCATCAGGGCATAGGACGTGCGAGCCGTTCGCCCCGCCGGGCCTGGACCGAAGCGAGTGACCATCCACTCCGCACCAGTCATCACGCCGGACCGCCGCACCCATTTGCCCATGTACGCCATGAAGAACGCACCCATCAGGAACCCCCACATCCAGTGGTTCCACATGCTTCTCATGCCGAACAGGGTGATCAGCGTCACTATCCACATCGTGCCTGTGATATCGAACGTCGAGACCGAACCGCTCATCGCCAGCGCCAGCCAGTGCAGCTTTTTGCCACCCAGAAAATATGAGTTCAGGTCCTTTGAGGCACGTTTCTGGTACCAGAAGCCCAGCGTGATCACGACCACGAAGTACGCGCCGATTACGATTGAGTCGATCCATCCCATGCGAATTTTCCTTCGCCGGCTTCAAGCCTTACCCAAACAGACAACTCCCATCGACGCCGACAGCCGTGGTCAATTCCTCACGGCGTCGAACATCGCCACCACGTTTTCCGGTGGGACGGCAGCCAGTATGTTGTGTACCTGCTGGAAAACGAACCCGCCGCCTGGAGCGAGTATTTCGACCTGCCGACGGACGTGGTCTGCCACTTCCTCAGGACTGGCGGTGGGCAGCGTATTCTGGGTATCGCACCCGCCGCCCCAGAAGGTCAAATCCTTCCCGAACTCGGTTTTCAGCTCGGTCGCATCCATACCGTTGCAGGTGATCTGCACCGGGTTGATCGCGTCGAGTCCGGCCTCGATGAGGTCCGGCAGAATGGGCCTGACCCCGCCACAGCAGTGCAGCATGACCTTGACGTCCGCCAATTCCTTCGCGCGATGCCACAGCACACTGTGCCGGGGCTTGAACAGCTCCCGGTACATCTGGGGCGACATCTGCGGCCCGGTCTGCATGCCGAGGTCGTCGCCGAAGCAAATCACGTCGATCTGCCCGCCGACAGCGCCCAGGAACGCTTCCAGATTCGCCAAGTGCATCTCCACGAGACGATCGAGGAACCGTTCGACACGCGCAGGCTCTCCGGCGAGCATCATCAGGAACTGATCGATGCGGTAGACGAACTGCCCACATTCGAGCAGGTTACCACCGAACAACCCGAGAATGGCCCGGTCGGTGCTCGCCCGGAGTCGCCGGGCGCCGTCCGCCAACTTCGTCAGCCCGTCCGGGCCGGACGTGATCGGACCGGGAGGCGATCCGTAGGCCGTCCACATGCTCTCGGCGAACGCGCCGGCCAGATCGTCAAGATCTTCCTCGTCATCGAGGAAGGGCCAGTACGTCTGCTCGAAGTAGATGGCCCCGTCGGGCATGCGGGCCAGCTCCCGGCCGCTTTCGCTCTTCAGCATCCACGCGCCATCCACGCGATGCGGGGCGGCCCAGATGGGCATCTTACACGCCTGGCCGTCCGGCAAGGTCCAATCGACCCAGTACTCATCTTCGTGGGCGAACGCCCGGCCAAGCTCGATCGTATCGACGCCAAACCGGTCCAGCACATCTTCATCGACGATCGCCAACTGCTGGATCGGATCGTAGACGTAGATTGTACGGCTCGGCAAGCCTAGAGCTTCGCGGAGCTTGGGATACAGCATGGCCGCGATGCCGCTGGAGCGATGCCCGGAAAAGTCCACCGGCACCACATCGGGCTGGGTGTGATTCAATGCGGCAAGGACGCGCTGCCTTGGTGTCATGGCTGTGTTCTCCCGAAAGATGACGCGGATTTCACGTGCGGTTCAGTTCGCCTTGGGCGGGCCATCCACGGCCCAGGCCTTGTTGGGTTTGGGACCCATGTTCAACTTCAGCGTCCCGCCGCCGGTAACTTCCGAAGCGTACAGCCAGCAGCGATTATGCGGCTTGCCGTTAAACATCGCGGACTGGATATACACGTTATCCTTGCTGTTATTCTGGGCCTCGACCACGAAGGTCTTGCCCTTGTAATACCGCCGATCGAGGTGGAGCACGACGCGGTTGAACAGCGGGCTGGTGATCTCGTAAATCGGCTTGACCCGACAGCCGCCATCGACCTGGAACAGCCCCATCGCGCTCATGACGAACCATGCTCCGCCCTGACCCTGATCCTCATCGCCGGGCCAGCCCTCGACAGGTGTATGGCCGTAGTACTTGTCCAGAATCGCCCGCGACCATTTCTGGGTAAGCCACGGCGCGCCGGCATAGTTGAACAGGTAGGCAACCTGCATCGTCGGCTGGTTGCCGTGATTGATCGGCACGCTGGCCATGCGGTCGTGCGGGGCGTTGAAACGCGTTACCTCGGATTTGGTCATGCCCTCGTTGAGCCTTTGGACAAAGCGGTCCCGCCCCATAGCTGCCACGAGGCCATGGACATCCTGCGGCACGAACCACGTGTACTGCCACGCGTTGCCCTCGACGAATCCTCGCGTGCGATAAGGATCGAAGGGCTCGACCCACGAGCCATCCGGCTTGCGCGGCCGGATAAAGCCCAGCTTGGCGTCGAAGATGTTCCGCCAGTATCCGGACCGAGCCAGGAAAGTCTTATGGTCATCCGTCTTGCCCAGCGCCCTGGCCAGCTCAGACACGCACCAGTCATCGTAGGCGTATTCCATTGTGTTGGAAGTGGTCCCCTTGCCTTGAGGCACGTATTTGTGCTCGAGGTACGCAGTCAAATGCCGATTGCCCACGTGCCCGCCGCCGGGATGTGTCGGCACGCGGCATAGGCCTTGTCGACGTCGAAGTTGCGGATTCCCGCCTGCCAGGCCGCCACGATCAACGCGATCTCGTGCGACGCCACCATGATGCTCGAATACTCGATGCCGGTAGGACCCTTAGGAAGCCACCCGCCCTTGTCGTTGATCTCCAGCAGCGAACGAACCCACTTGCTCGCGGTGTCCGGCGTGGACAGGACCCACAGTTGATTGAGGTTCCAGAACGTGTTCCAGAACGCGTCGCACCCGTAAACGGGCGAATCGGGGTCCTCGACCTGCTGGACCTTCTCGTACATGTCCACGTACTTGCCGTTGACGTCCGACCAGATCGTGCGGGCACAGTAGGCTCGATACAGATTGGTATAGAACTTGACCTTGTCAATTTCCATGCCGCCCTCGACCTCGATCCTGCTCAGCAGGGCGTTCCATGTCATCCCCGCCAGCGTCTTGCAGGCGTCGAAGTCCCACCCAAACTCCTCGGTCTCGGTTTTCAGGTTCAACCGGGCCTGGGCGATGCTCACCAGCGAAATGCCGGTCTTCACCTGAATGACCTCGCCGTCGGAAGTGGAATAGTTGAGGAAGACGCCAATGTCGCCCTTACCGGAGATTTCCTTGATGTCCTGCTGGATCTTGCCCCCTACCCAACCTCCCATCGAACTGAAAGGCTTGGATGTCCTGGCGACGAAATGCACCTTGTAATCGTTCCATTTGGCCCAGGTCGTAGTTCGCTGCGTCGAGTAACCCTCAATCTCCGTATCGCTGACCTTGGTTATTTTGGCGTCGAGGACCACGTATCCGTACTCAGTCGGCGTCTCGAGGTCGAAGAGGATTCTGGCCTGCTTGGCCTTGGGGAAGGTGTACCGCTGGAACCCACAACGTGTCGTGGAGGAAAGCTCCGCGCGAATCTTGTAGTCATCCAGCGTAACCGCGTAGTAGCCGGGAACTGCGACCTCGGTGTCATGGCTGAACCGCGAACGATAGCCGGCATCGGGATCTTTCTCGCCGCCGGGCTGGGTCTTCAACTCACCCACGGCCGGCATTACCAGGAGCCCGCCCATCGTCCAGGAATGAAGATGGCTGAATCCGGCGATGTTCTCGATCGTGTACTCGTAGCCAGCCTTCCAACACCGCCTCTGATTGTCGGGCGAGAGCTTGACCATGCCAAACGGCATGCTCGGGCCCGGATAAAGCAACCATCGCGACGTACCCGTACCAATGAGGCAGTTCACATAGTCCACGCACCGGCGCTGGCGAGCGGGCTTCCGGGTGGCCTGCACCTGTTCCTGCACGCTCACGTCCGCCTCAGCCTGGCCGGCGACGACAGCAGGGACAAGCCAAACCGTCAAGGCCGCCATAATCGTTGCCAGTATTGCCCTACGTGTGGTTGTATTCATGAGTCAACTCCTCTTCGGTTTGGCTGTCCCCTTGCCATTGGGGTATCGCAATGAGACAAAATGTCCGCATGGGTGACGTTCCGATTGCTGCATCCAATGACGCCCAAAGGTCCATCAGATCAACCGCGGCTCGCGAGGCGGCAGGCTACCCACCGCCCGGCCGATAATACCGGTCTTTCCCGACGCAACAAGAAACTTTTCGTCCCAGGCCGGCGGAACATAGGACCGTTCCGCGTTGGGAACTTCTCGATGCGGCGAATCTGAACCAGCTCCGGGCATTCCCGGCCGTCTCGAAGGGACGGGAAGTATCCCTCGGCCCAATCAAGGTACTTGTCGGATGGCCGGCCTACAGATAGAATGCCCTTTCCATTGACGAGGTCTTAAATGGCCTCGCAAGGGTCTTTTTAGAGAAGCACGCGATGCGGATGCTGGATTCGGCGTGGTTGAAAACATTGATCCAGAGCCAGTCGCCAGACATAACACCCTTGAAATGGGGCTATTGTGCTATAATAGTCACGAATTGCCAGCGTAGCTCAACGGTAGAGCACCGCTTTTGTAAAGCGGCGGTTGTGGGTTCGATTCCCTCCGCTGGCTGTTTGACGGTCCGTGTCAGGCTTTGCCACGGGGGCTCAATGTTACGACGCTCCTGATTCATTGCTTGATTCCGAGGTCGCCGCGTAGCGATGTGGGCGCGGAAGCATCCTCTCGGCCGGCTTCGGGGTTTGCGGTTGTCGTCCTCCCCGCCATCAGCGCTGCGAACGGCGCGGTGATGGGGATCCGAGCCAGCAGGATCTTCAGGATCGCCGTCAACGGCGTGGACAGGAACATCCCGATAATCCCCCACAGCATCCCCCATACAATGAGGGACATCAGGATCGTCACCGGGTGCAGATCGGCGTTCTTGCCCATGATCCGCGGTTCGACCACGTTGCCGATTCCGAATTGAATCGCGCCCGGCAAGGCCATGGCCAGCACAACCGTTGTGACCGAGATGCCCGGCGTCAGCAGCAGCACCGGCAGCGGTAGGAGCGTGGAGATGATCGATCCGACGCTCGGGATGAAATTCAGCACGAACGCCATCAGTCCGAATCCCAGGGCCAACTCGACCCCCAGCAGGTACAGCACCCCGCCCACGAGCACGCCTGTCACCAGAGAGACGATTACCTTCGTGACAATGTACCCTCGGATCTGTCCCTCCACCTGCCGGCGAAACTCGCTTCGAGACTTCAGCCCCACAGCCCCGCCGAACAGCAGGAAGCCCGCGAAGATCAGCACGAGCACGCCATTGGACAAGATGCTCAACAGCCCATCGGTTGTCTCCAGCAACAGTTTCCCCACCGTCTTGCTGGAGATGTTCTGCATGGGGCGTTGGATCGCCTCCGGCTCCAGGCCCAGCGATTCCAGCGGCAGCGCATCGGTCAGGTTCTCCAGCAGGAGTTGGGCCCGCTCCTGGTACTGCGTAGAGTTCTCCACCAGTTGCCCCACCGCCCCAGCAATCAGGACCGCCAGCACCGCCAGGATCAGGATCACCAGGACGAACGCGAACACCACCGCCAGAGGCTTGGGCAAGTGCAGGCGGCGCATCTGGAAGTCGACCACCGGCATGATCGCAATGGCGGCGAATCCTGCCAAGACGAAGGGAACCAGCACCGGCTGGAGCCATCGCAGCGCCACCGCCGCGACCACCGCGGTCAGGATCACGAGACATGTAGTCTGAATTCGTCGTTCGTTGTCCGCAGCCGTCATGTGGTTTGCTCCCGGAATCCTGCCGGTCTGGGGGAGTGATCGTGGCCGTGTTCACCTGCCGACCGGAGCTCCTGCAACCAGACTATCCAGACAACTTGTGGCCCATAACCATCGTGGAACTTATCGAGGACTGTATCGCCGCGGCGAGTATCCGACAAGCGATTTCGCGGCTTCGACAAGCGGACATCCGCCCAAGGCCATGTCGATTTCCCTGGCGGAGGCCGTGAACGTTCCGCCTTCGCCGAGACTTTGGCGGACAGGCCACAGTTTGGCCATTGGCGTCGGCCTTGGCGATGCCCGCCGCCGTAAGGTCCCGGTTGAAGATTCGCACCAAGCCATCCGGTACGTCAAAGAGCTTCATATTGGCAGACAGCGTCAAAGTCACCTCGCCGCGAGCATCCTTCAACGCATGTCTATGGTAGCTTGGGAATATTGTTTTCGGGACCGGTGACCGGCCTCCAGGGAAGTGTTGGCAGCCGGAGGCAACGGAAAGGGTTTGCGCGGATCGCCAATGCATACCCCCAAACAGGGCATCTTGGGCCGTACCATGACCCGGAAACGCCCGGCTCTCCCTTCAACCGGTCAAGAAGAATGCTTGCCGATCCCACGATCGGTGATAGGATCACCAGAAAGGTCGATGGCGATCGTCAGTCACAGTCCATGTGGAGAATCCAGGACTAACGTAACTTCAACGCCGTTCCGAATGACAGTTGCCGGAGCCCCCATGAATCTTCCGATGAAAGAGATTCTTTTCGCCGTGTTTGTGGCTACCCTGTTGGCCTCGGGCTTTGTTCGCGCCGTCGTGCGGGGGGACAGTGTCCTGTCTGACGGTGTGCTTTCGGCGACGCTTTCCGAGCAGGGCACGATTCAGAACATGACGTGGAATCGCCCGGGCACGCCGCCCATCACCATGGCCTTTCGCGATGACAAGTACGCGGGCTTCGCTTGGCACGTGTGTGTCGCGGGCCAGTGGCACGCCAAGCTGCCGCTGAAACGCGTGAAGCCCGGCACGGATGACTTCGCCCTGACCTTGGATAGCATCGTCTATTCGCTGTCCTACGCGGTGAAGGATGGGCGGCTCGAAGTCGTCGCCGGCATCTGGAACAAGTCCGGCAGGGCCTTCGCGCCGCAGCGCGCCTTGGTCAACTTCGGCGTGGACACGGAGATGGTGCGGTTTCCCCAGTGGAACGAGCGTTTCTTCCCGACACTCCTCCGCTGTGAGAAGACGCATTTCTGGGGTTACTTCATGCGGCCGGATGGCGTGATCCTCGGGGTTGCCTCGCCGGACCCGGTCGTCTCCTGGGCCAACGCCTACAATGGCAGGGGACATCGCCTGTTCACCGCCTGCCTCGATTTGATCAACACCGCCCCGCAACCCGCCCGGCACCCCGACGTTCCGCAAACGCTCGCACCCGGCGAATCCCGGCAATGGCGGGTGTTTCTCGTGCCGCTCGACAAAGTGGCGCAAGTGCAACCGACGCTGGCCAAGGTGGCCGGCATTCCGATGCTTACGCTCGACCGGCCGACGGTCGAGGAAGGCCAGGCGGTGACCGGCATCGCGATCTCGTCTGCGGCGGTGAAGTCGTTAGTCGTCGCCGGGCCGGATGGCAAGGCGGTCCCGGCCAAATTAATAAACGGACGGTTCTCGTTCCACCCGACGCAGCCTGGCGTCTACGCAATTACACTCACAACCGGCGACGGAAAGGTGGCAGAGGCCTTGGCGGCCCGGCGGATGCCGTGGTCTTGGTATGCAAGACAGGCGCGTGCCAATGCCGTTGCCAAACCGCAAAAAGCCTCCACGCACACCGAAAGCTGGTACGGCTTGTTCTCCGGCTACATCGCCCGTCGCTACTTCCCTGACACCACGCTCGACAAGGCCATCGACGCTAAGTTCACGGAGTTGGGGCCGCTCATGTACGACTTGAATAGGATGGTTCCAAAGCACAAACGCATCCAGAACGACGCCTGCTGGGCATCCCTGCTCGTTGATCGTTATGAAGCGACCGGCGACCTGCACAGCCTGGAGTTTGCGGCCGCCTTGGCGGACTACTTGGTCGCCAATCAATCGCCTGACGGAGCTTACCGCAACGGCAAGGCTCACTACACCTGCGTCGTCTACATTGCCAAGTCGGTCATGGAAGTGATGGCCGCGGAACGACCGTTGGCCGAAAAGGACCCGGTTTGGAAGACCCGCTACGACCGGCACGCCGCTTCTGTCCGCCGCGCCGTGGACGATCTGGCGAAACGCCTCGACAACATCGGCACGGAGGGTGAGGCTACCTATGAGGACGGCATGATCGCCTGCGAGTACACCCAGTTGGCGATGTACGCCCTGCTGCAGACCGATTCCGGCTTGCGCCAGAAGTACCTGGAGGCCGCGAAGAAGGTGGCGTCCGGCCACCGCTGTCTCTCGCAGATTCTCATCCCCGACTGCCGGATGAACGGCGGCAGCCTGCGGTATTGGGAGTCGCAATACGACATCATGACCTACCCCAACATGATGAGCTCGCCCCACGGCTGGAGTGCCTGGCGACTCTACGGCCTTTGGTACCTTTACCAGTTGACCGGCGAAAAGGACTACCTCCGCCAAGCCATGAACGGGCTCGGCTCTTGCGTCCAACTCATTGATTTCCAGACCGGCGATCTCCGGTGGGGATTCGTCCCCGACCCCTGTGTCCAGGCCCGCGTCTTTGAAGAAGATCCCGCCAATCCCGGCAAGGGAGTCTGGATTCAACGCGTCATCGGCGAGCAATATCTGCCGATGATCTCCGGTTGGTACCGCGTCCGGCCCAACGCCTACGTCACCGGCTATTTCGGCATGGATCGCAAACAAGAAGGTGGTTGCTGTGACAACGATGTGCATGAGATCTTCAAGTGCCTGGGCGAGATTGCCCTCACGTCCGCTTACGTCGTCGAAAACCCCGATGGAACCTTGGAAACATGGAACTGCGCCGCTACGCGCGACCGCCAAAGTATCATTGAAATCACCCCCGCCGAGGCGGTGGTCGAGCGCGTCCATGTCAACCTGAAGACCGCGCGTTCGGTGCGTGTAGCCTTTGCCGCTGGCCCCGTCTCCGCCAAATGTCAGGTCGGCTTGACGTGGCTGCGCCGACAAAAGTGCAATACAGCAACGACCTCGGCCAAGCCGGCGGCGTCCATGAACTCCAGGTGATCGAGAAATCCCCCCTTAGAGAGGCAAACTTGCGAATGTAACCACCGCCCGCCAGCGCGAGGGGGGTAACAGTAGAATCAGATTCCCTGGCAGTCCGTGCCCGTCCGCGACAGCCTGTTGGCCTTTGACGCTACTGCGTTGATGCTCGGCAGCGCCTCGACCGCCCCGGCGGTGTCGATCAGCCCCAGGTGCGTGTATGTCTTCATCGTCAAGCGGATGTCGCCCTTCGACAAGCTCAGGGTCCTGAGTGAAACCGAAGGGCTGTGGCGCATCAACTCCTGGGCCATGCGCGGCAGCACGCCTGACTGGCTGAGCATCGTGGCCAAGGTATGCCGAGGGCTGTGAACGGCCATACTGCTCGCTTGGCTTGCGATGGGTGGTATAATCGTCGGGATGGCTGACGGTCCTGATGTACATCGGGATCGGTGAGAAACTATCGAGGCAATTCCGGGATTTGGGGGCCACCGCCGTGCTGGCGTGTGGCCCGCGCACATCGGGAGCGCCGAGGACACAAAATGGCAAGTAGAATCATTAAGGGAGATATAGATGACGCGGGCCATTGAAGCTACACTGAGCAAAGTGATCGTATGCGCGATTGCTGTGTTCTTGAATTGCACGTTGCCTTCAGGCTGGTGCGATAAGGGTCCCGACGTGAGCGAGCCTCGTTACTACCGACAAGTTAAGCCCGGCAAGCCCAAGCGGATCGAGTGCGATGTCGCCGTCTACGGCGGTACGCCCGCGGGGGTGACGGCCGCGATACAGGCTGCGCGTATGGGCCGAAAGGCCGTGTTGCTTTCCTTCGATCGGCACGTGGGAGGAATGACCTCCGGGGGGTTGACGGCCACAGACGTCGGCAAGAAGGAATCGATCGGCGGCCTGGCGAGTGAGTTCTACAGTCGGGTCGGCAGCATCCGCGACTTCCGTCCCTCGCAGGCCGAATCGCTCTTCCTTGAGATGCTCAAGAAGGCGGGCGTGACGGTTTATTTCAATCGCTGCCTGGAGAGCGTGAAGGTCTCGGACGGCCGACTGGTCTCCGCAACCATGGAAACCGGGGAGACTATTCGGGCGGCTGTCTTTGTAGATGCCACCTACGAGGGCGACCTGCTGGCGGCGGCGAACGTCTCCTATCGCGTCGGACGTGAACCTGCCGGTGCTTACGATGAATCGCTGGCCGGACAATGGCAGAAGATCTCCTATATAGACGTCTACCAGTTCTGCAGACTTCCCCTGAGTCCTTACGTGGAACCGGGCAACCCGAAATCGGGGCTGCTCCCTGAAATCTCTTCGGAAACTCCCGGCAAACCGGGCGAAGGCGACTTCAAGGTTCAGGCCTACAATTTCCGGATGTGTCTGACCAACAAGGAAGGGAAAATTCCGTTCCCGAAACCGCGCGGATATGATCCCGGCCGCTACGCGCTGCTTGGGCGTTTCATGAACGCCGATCCGCGAATCAAATGGACGCTCAACTACACGACGCGTCCCATGACCGACGGTCCGATCCAGATACGCAACGGCGACTGCAACAACGCGGGGAGTTTCTCCTCGGACTATATCGGCGGCAACTATCGCTGGCCTGACGGCACGTACAAGCCGGGGTCTTTTGCGCAGCTTCCGCCGCCTCGGCGCAGCCTGCCGATTCCCTTGGGCAAATTGTACGAATTGCGGGAACGCATCTTTCAGGATCACGTCAGCTATCAGCAGGGGCTGATGTACTTCCTGGCGAACGATCCCCAGGTTCCCAAAACGCTGCGAGACAGGCTCAACCGTTTCGGGCTCGACCCGCGCGAGTTCCGGGATACGGGGTTCTGGCCTCACCAGCTTTATGTGCGGGAAGGCCGGCGTATGGTTTCCGAATACGTAATGACCCAGGCGAACTGTGAATCGCGAAGGACCGTGAACGATTCCGTCGGACTGGCTTCATACGGGATGGACTCCCATTCCTGCCAGCGCGTGGTCGTGGAGGAAGGCGGAAAGACGACCGTGCGAAACGATGGAAACTTTGGGAAAGGCTGTCCGAAGCCCTATCCCGTTTCCTATCGCTCGATGGTTCCGAAGAGGCAGGAGTGCGCAAATCTTCTCGTGCCGGTCTGCCTTTCGGCGTCGCACGTCGCGTATGGCTCGATCCGCATGGAGCCGGTCTTCATGATCCTCGGCCAGAGCGCAGGGACTGCCGCGGCCCTGGCCATTAACGAGGGGCTTGCCGTGCAGGACCTTCCCTACGAAAAGTTGAAGGCAAGGCTGGTCAAAGATGGACAGCGCCTGCACATCCCTGCAAAGCCTTTCGGCGGCTCAACAGACTGAGCATGGCTTCGACAGCCGGGGCGGCATATTCTCCGGGCTGCAACCTCCGGGTTGTCTGCCGTAAACGCGGGCACTGGTGGCGGGCCGCCTGGGAGGCACAAGAACACCGCCTGGGTAACACTTTCTCAAGTGACTGAGGTGTCATTTGAGGCGCAAGGCGTTGCTATAAAGGCGATTATCCGACAAGAAGTCCTTGGCTTGGCTGGAAAAGTGCCACCCGGACTTTAACCACGCCGTTTTTTTTCTCGACTAGGTGCTAACCTCAGACGTTTCCGCCCTATCTTGTCTGTGAGATGGAGATGGAATGGACATGGACTTTGAGGACCTGATCAGCAAGGCGCGATCCGGCGACGTGGAGAGCTACGGCCCGGTGGTCACGGAGTTTCAGGGGCGGCTTCGGGCGTTCATCGCGGCCTACTGTCCCGACTCCAACCAAGTGGACGAGCTGGCCCAACGCGCGTTTATCTGGGCTTATGAACATCTCGACCAATACCAAAGTGGGACGCGCTTCCACAGTTGGCTCAAGGCAATCGCCCGAAACATGCTTCTCAGCGAGTTGGAAATCCAGCGCCGCGAGGCGTCCAACCGCAGGCGTTACCTCGCCCACTTGCAGGCAACGGCCTGTCGCGATGACCTGTCGGCCGCCACGGGCGGCGATCGGGCGGGCATCGTTGCCGCTCTGCGGACCTGCCTCGAAAGCCTGCCGGCTGAATCCCGCAGGCTCATAAGCCGGCGATATGAAAAGCCCGAGCCACTTGCGGAAATCGCTCGCGACCTCACCCGCAGTGAGGCGGGCCTGAAGGTGACGTTGTTTCGGATTCGCCAGGCGTTGCGGAAATGCGTGGAAGGCCGGCTGGCGGCAGCGGAGGCATAGAGACCTATGGACAAGGAAACGGAACAATTCGTCGCGGGTTTTCTGGACGGCGAACTGGACAACAACCAGGCCGACAGCCTTTGCCGGCGCCTCGAGGCCAGCCCGGACGACCGCGCTGAGTTTCTTGCCCTGGCTGGACAGGCGCGGGCGATGGAGGCGATGTTCAGGCCGGCAGATGGATTCTCAGAATCCGTGCTCGCCCAAATTCGAGCGAGAAGAGACACCGGGCGGTTCGTCGGCGAGGTCATGACCCGACTGCCTCGTCGCGGGCCGGCCAGACGCCGACTGGCGGTCGTCGCGGCCGCGGCGGTTGTGCTGGGCGTCGCGGCGGCGATCTGGTTGGGCGGCGGCGGACCCTCCCGTGTCCCGCAGCACACAGCCACGCCGCCTGTCGCTTCGGCGGCGCTTACTTTGGCGTCCGGCTGGCGGATCGAGCCGACCGGCACGGCGGTGTTCCGCGCAGTTGCGGCCGACCGCGTCCGCCTCGACGAAGGCGAACTGCTGATCGAATCGGCCGAGCCTGTTGAACCTGGCGCAACCCGGCCACCACTGGCGATTGAAACTCCCGTCGGTACCGCAACGGCGTATGGCACAAGCTTTTACATCGGAACCCATCAGGCATCGAAAGGAACAACCATGAAGATGACAAGACTGACTCGCGTTCTCGTGCTCTCGGGCGTGGTCACGCTCGCAAGCTCGCTTGGCAGCGTAAGCGGCGGGGCCAATGAGCTCCTGGCGGCCGAGGACGGCCAGGCGCCCGTCAAGGTTGTCGTGCGGACCAACAGCGACTTCGCCTTCGACCTGTACGCGCAGTTCGCCAAGGAGAACGCCGGCAAGAACATGTTCTTCTCGCCGTACTCGATATCCAGCGCACTGGCGATGACAACCGAAGGTGCCAGAGGCGAGACGGCTGCTGAGATGGGCAAGGTGCTGCGCTTTCCCGAGGCGGCGCGCCGCGTGGGCGACGACGCACAGCTCATCCCGTGGCGGACAGCCCTGATCAACACGGGCATGTCGGAAATCAACGCCCGGCTGACGGGCAAGAAGGACGCCGTCGCCTTAAAGGCCGTCCGGGCCGAGATCGACAAGCTCCGCCGCGAGCATCAGGCCGCCAAGGACCGAGTGGCCGGGCTCCGCAAACAGAAGAAGTGGCGGGAATACCGCGGCGCCGTCGCCGCCGAGAAGCAGGTTGCCGAAAGGCTCAACGCGGCCTCGGCGAAGGTGGACCAGTACGAGCTTCGCATCGCCAACGCCCTGTGGGGTGAAAAGACGTACCCGTTCCTGGACTCGTACCTCCAGACAATCCACAAGTTCTACAACACGGGCGGCATCTTCCAGGCCGACTTCAAAAAGAGCTTCCCCGCCGAGAGGACGCGGATCAACGACTGGGTCGCCGAGCAGACCGCCGGACGGATCAAGGATCTGATTCCGGAATTGTCCCCCGCCGCGGCCTCGCTGGTCAGGCTGATCCTGACCAACGCGATCTACTTCAAGGGCGAGTGGTCCGTCCCGTTCGAGGAATCCGAGACCAAGCCGAGGCAATTCACGCTCGCGGGCGGCAACGGCGTCGAGACGCCGATCATGAACGCTCAGGACATCAAGGTCGCAAAGTATGCGGCGTTCAACGGTGATGGCTCGTTCTTCCAGACGCCCCTCAAGATCCGCCGCGGCCAGAGCGCCGGGCTCTACCCGGGCAACGACGGCTTTGCGATTGTGGAGATGCCCTACAAGGGCGAAGACCTTTCCATGGTAATCGTCGCGCCGAACGACCCCGCCAGGCTGCCGGCGATAGAGAAGAAGCTCACCGCGGACAACCTGGCCGCCTGGATCGGCAAGCTTCAGAAGGGTCCGACCGACGTGCTGCTGCCCAAGTTCAAGCTGGAGACCGACTACGAGATGGGCGAAAGCCTCCAGGCCATGGGAATGCTGCGGGCGTTTATGCCCCCGCGCCCCGGCGGCGGCGGCGGCGCGAACTTCTCCGGCATGAGCGCCAGCAAGGACCCGATGGACCAACTGTACATCAGCAAAGTCATCCACAAGGCTTTCATCGAGGTCAACGAGAAAGGCACCGAAGCAGCGGCAGCGACGGCTGTGATCATGGGACCCCGCGGCGTTCCATTGGAAATGCCCTTCACGCCGACGTTCAAGGCCGACCGGCCGTTCGTGTTTATCATCCGCGACGTCAAGACCGGCAGCGTGTTGTTCCTCGGCCGAATGATGAATCCGAAGGAGTAGCCGCGTTACGGTAGCCCGATGTGCGCCAGGATCGACACAGCCGTGACCATTCCGATTAATCCGGTTCAGGAGAAAGTCTCATTAGGAAGTGTTTTGTCTTGATGGCATTGATGGCGTTGATCTCTGCCGTATCGCTGTCGCCGGTGTCCGGTGAGTTCCCGTGGGGTCCAAAATGCGCTTGCTGGACCGCAAGCATAAGATAGGATGATGGAAATTGCCGACGACAAGCGCCAGCCGACAGGCAGACGGGAAATGTCGGATCGGCGATCTGTGTTTCGATGCGCAAACCATCATACTTGATACTTGAGATTACAATGAAAACCAACCACCTGCTCTTGGCTGTTATCCTCGGAACCGCCGTCGGCGCCGCGAGCGCCGGCAAGCTCGAAGAAAGCTTTCGGAACCCGCCCGATACGGCTCGTCCGTGGGTTTACTGGACCTGTCAGGATGGGCATTATTCCATTGAGGGCGCCACCGCGGACCTTGAAGCCATGAAAAACGCCGGGATTGGCGGCGTGCTGCGGATGGATTGCAGCGTTGGTGGCATTCCCTATGGCGGCACACCCTACCTCAGCGATAAATGGCGCAAGCAGTTCGTCCACGCAGTCCGCGAATGCGAGCGCCTCGGCCTCGAGTTCACCACCATCACCGGACCAGGCTGGACCGGAACGGGCGGCCCATGGATAAGAGCGGAGCAATCCATGCAGCACCTCGTCCCGGCGAGCGTCACTGCAAAGGGACCGGCACAATTCAACCAAGTACTACCCCTGCCGGAGCCGCGCATTTCTCGTTACCACCGCAACCAGACACCGCAAATGCGAAAGGAAATCAGTGAGTTCTACAAAGATGTCGCCGTGTTTGCGTTTCCGCGTTGCAAGCCGCTGATTACAGACATTCGGGAGAAGGCTCTTTTCATTCGCAACCCGTTCAGTTCCATGCGGGGTGTGCGACCATCCTTTCCGTCACCAGCAAGTTATCCCGTTGCAGCAGCGGCACAGGTGATCGACCCGAACGCCATCATCGACTTGACCGGCAAATTACAAGCCGACGGCCGACTCGTGTGGGACGTTCCACCCGGCGAGTGGACGATTGTCCGGCTCGGCGCGCGCAGCACGGGAGCGAACACGCGTCCCGCGCCGGCCGCGGGGCTTGGCCTGGAATCGGACAAGTTCAGCAAGAAGGCGCTCCAGACGCATTTCGAGGCATTCTTTGACCCGCTCTTGAAAGAGATCGGTCCGCGCCCGACAGACCGGACGGTCGGATTCGTCGCACTCGATGCCGACAGTTGGGAGATGAGCAGCCAGAACTGGACGCCCGGTTTCCGCGAGGAGTTCCAAAAACGACGCGGTTACGATGCCTGGCCATACTTCACAAGCTACACCGGCTGCGTTGTCGGTTCGCGCGAGCAGACCGAACGTTTCCTCTGGGATGTACGCAAGGTGTGCCAGGAGCTGTTACTCGACAACCACGCGGCAGAGTTGAAGAAGTTGTGTCACCAGCGCGGGCTCCGGTTGATGATCGAACCGTACGACATGAACCCAGCCGGGGACCTCGACCTCGGATCGTACGCCGACTTTCCATCCGGCGAGTTCTGGTTCGATGGTTTTCAAACCGGTTTTAGCTGTATTGAAGCCGCCTCGATTGCGCACACGATGGGCAAGCCGATCGTTCTCGCCGAGGCATTTACCTCGGGTCGGGGAAACTGGCAGCGCGCGCCCTGGACTCTGAAGAATCAGACCGACTGGGCTTTCGCGGTGGGGATTAACAAGCTATCGATTCACGGTTTCGCTCACCAGACGAATGATGATGCGCCGGGAATGACCTTCGGTCCCTATGGTGTTTTCTGGAACCGCAAGCAAACGTTCTGGCCACTCGTTGGATGTTATCACAAGTATCTGGCGAGGTGCTCACATCTGATGCAGCAGGGGGTGACGGTATCGGATATTCTCTACCTGACCCCCGAAGGCGCGCCGCAGGTCTTCCTGCCACCACCGACTGCCCTGGTCGCGGCCGGGACGAGGCTGCCGGACAAGAAAGGCTACGGTTTTGACGGATGCTCTCCCCGAATCCTGATGGGCCGGGCGGCGGTCAGGGACGGCCTGGTCAGCTTCCCAGACGGCAGCGCATATCGCTTGATGGTCTTGCCGCACTTTGCGACCATGACGCCGCAACTGCTGGCCAAAATCAGCGACCTCGTCAAAGCGGGCGCGACCGTTCTGGGTTCGCCTCCCGTCAAATCGCCGAGCCTCTCGGACTACCCGGCCTGTGACAGGAAACTACGCGCGATGGCAGGGAAACTTTGGGGCGGCATGGAGGCACCGGGCGAGCTCACCAGGCACAATTATGGACAAGGCGCAGTCTACTGGGGAGGCACTGTCCCCAAGGGGCTTTACCCTGACTATGACATGGCGGCTTCGGTGCTCAAGAGAATGGGCATCGTCGAGGACTTTGCGACGACCGGCCCCGTGCGATATGGGCACCGTCACACCGAGAAGCGTGAGATATATTTCCTGTCCAACACCTCGGCCAAGACGGTTCAGGCGGATTGCACCTTCAGAGTCTGCAAGGGCCAGCCCCAGTTGTGGAACCCGGTGACGGGAACAACGCGCCTCCTCCCGCAGTACAAACAGACGAGCGAACGAACGACCATTGCAATGCGGTTCGAGCCCTATCAGAGCTTCTTCGTAGTTTTCCCTCGCAACGACGCCACCAAGACGCCAACAGGCTCAGGCAAAGTGAACTTTCCCAGGATGGAACCCATAAGGACCTTGGACGGACCATGGGAGGTCTCTTTCGATCCCAAATGGGGCGGGCCGAAGAAGATCACATTTGAAACACTTCAAGACTGGACCAATCGCACCGAGGATAGTATCAGGCACTATTCCGGCATTGCGACATACCGCAAGGCCTTTAATTCTCCGAAAGTATGGGGGCAACGGGTTTTCCTCGATCTTGGCGTGGTGCATGAAATGGCAAAGGTCGTGCTGAACGGGAAGACACTGGGAGTAGTCTGGTGTGCGCCCTGGCGGATTGATGTGACGGACGCCTTGAATGCCAAAGGCAATCAACTGGAGATCAAGGTGGCCAATCTTTGGACGAACCGGCTTCTCGGCGACGCGAAAAAGCCCGCCGAGCAGCGTCTGACTCGAACTGTGCTGAAGTACAACGCCAAAGGCGAGTTGAAATCCTCCGGCCTGCTTGGGCCAGTGAGAATCACGGTCATCCCGGAATAAACAAGAACATCGCAATCCCTCGGAAGAGCTATTCGCCAGCTTCAGCAGCGGTGGTGGGTTCGATTCCCTCGGCTGGCGGTTATCGAACGTAATTGAGTTGCTTGCGTCCGGCGGCGACGAGGGTCCTGTTCGCTTCACCTGTTTCGCTCAAGCCAAGGCTTCTGCCTGCACTTAACGCCTTCTATTCTTCTTGCGGTTCTGCCGCTTGCGCTTTCGCTCCTGCCGTTTTCGTTCTCTGCCACGGTCAGTCCGGCCTGCGATGGATGGGGTCGAGCCGGAGTCCTCATTGGGAATCCGTTGGTATGCCCAGGGCGGCTTGGGTTGGGAGAGGTGTTCCGGCACGAGGCCGAGGCCTTCGACGCACATTTCTTGGCGCACATGGTACCACGTGCCGTTGATTTCGGTATCCACGCGGTCGGCGGCGTGGGCACGCTCGATCATCTCTGCCGCCTCGGTCGCCTTCATGTCCAGCAGATAGCGGATAATGAAGGCGTTGATCGTGGTGTCGGTGTCCTCGAATCGCGACAGGGCATCAATCAGTATCTCGACCACATCGTCGCGAACCTGCGGGTGCCGCTCGGGTATTTCCTTCAGTGAATGTGCGACGCAGATCCTCGGAAAATCCCTACGGTCCGCGTCGGCCAGGTAATCCCTCAATGCCGGGACAGACACCGGCCCGATCCAGGCGAAGACTGTCGGGAACTCCTGGAGATACCAGTCATCCTCATTGACATCCAGCGGGTCGAGCAACTCCAGCAACGGCCCGATGGCCTGGGTCGCCTTCAATTGTGCCAGTGCCCGCCAAGCGTGTATGGGAGCGTAGGGCGACATGTCGTCCTTATCTTCGGGCCAGTCCTGTTTTTGAGCCCACTGCTCCGCCGCGGCCAGCAGTTCCGGCACATCAGCCTCGCTCAAGCCAAGTTGTGCAACATAGTCCACCTCGCCGGTCTTCCATCGCCAGGACTTTCGAGGGTCGCCGAATTGCCTGAGGCCCTGCGTCAATGGTCGCTGGTCAGTCATAGTGCCCGGTATTGTGTCCCGGCGGGGAGCATCCGTAAAGACCTTTCCGTCGGTTCGGCTTGTAGCGGCGGGGTCCTGCTGATATCCTTGATGGGTAGGGCCGAATCGTCATCTGCCATTGGAGACCTGATGGGATGTTCCTGCTGCGATTGATTACCTGGCTGATTTCTCTGCCGCTGCTGTGGGCGGGCATGCTGCTGGCGACTCTGAAGGTTCCGCTGTGTGTCCCGCTGCTTCGAGGGGCCTGGCGAATCTCCGGGGATGGCGATATCGGCAGTCGGGCGATTGGTGCGGTGCAGGCCCACGCAGGATTGAACGTCGCGCTGGCCGAAGCCACGCACGCCATGGACCACCGTCCCAGTCCGCAGGTCGCGGGGTTGGCCGGCCTGCTGGCGATCCAGAACCAAGACAGGGAACTGGCCAAGGATATGCTCGCCCGCGGGCGGGAACTCGGCGATGACCCGGCCGGCAGCCTGGATATGCTCGAATTCTTCACCTCGATGGAAGACCCCAAGACGCACGAGGAACTAGTCGCCCGGCTGGACAGCCGCCACGACCTGCCGCCAATGCTCAGCATAATGGCAAGCATGAGCCTTGCGTCCTATGATGTTTACGCAGGCCGGTTTGATGATGTCCGGCTGAGGGCCGGCCGTATTCTGGCCGTTCGGGACTGGCCTGTTGCCCAGATGCTGATGTGGACCGTGGAAACGCAGGCCGGCAACCATGCGGCCGCAGACGCTCATCGCGCAAAGGCGCAGATGCCCCCCGAGCAGAAGGCGAGTTGCCAGATAGTCGGATACGCTGCCATGGGCGACTTTGCGCAGACTCGGCAGTTGCTGGAGCAGTTGCGGGGCAGTCATCCAGAGACGGCCGAGGCAGTGGAAGAGCGTCTTCGGAATCGGGTGGAGGGTTGGGCGTGATCGCCATGATGAGCTTTGACACCGCCCTCTTGCTCCTGCCGGGCCTGGTGATCGGCCTTACGGTGCATGAGTGCGCTCACGCGTGGTCGGCCAGCCTGTTGGGCGACGATTTCCCCCGACGCATGGGGCGGGTGAGCCTCAATCCACTGAGGCACCTGTCGCCGCTGGGGACGCTGGCGATATTCCTGCTGCCGATCGGATGGGGCAAGCCGGTGATGGTCAACCTGTTCAACTTCCGCAGGCCCAAGCTGGATTACCTTCTGACGAGCCTGGCCGGGCCGCTGGCCAATCTTCTCCTGGCGGGACTGCTCATCCTGCCGATGCTCCTCACGCGGCACGTCTTCTGGTTCGGCCGGGCCAGCGTGAACGCGATGGAAACCGCCCATGAGCTGCTGACGTACGCCGCCCTGCTCAATCTCGGCTTGGCGGTCCTGAACCTGCTTCCGATCCCGCCTCTGGATGGCTCGAAGATCTGGCCCTGCCTCATTCCCGGTGCCAGGCCCGGCATGAGCAAGCGCCTCACCTGGGTGTTCATTGTGGTGATTCTCGTGCTGGCGTCGAGCCGGTCGTTCGGCGTGGTCATCGGGCCGGTGGTGCAGTTTGCCTATAATGTCCTGCCGGTTTCCGATTCCCTGCGGGCGGATTCGCTCATTCTGGCGGCGGATGATGCCCTGCGGGACAAGCAATACGCCCGTGCCGAGAGCCTTTCGGGCGAGATGCTGGCGATTGACGACCGGTCGGCGGAGGCGTTTTACTATCGAGCCCTCGCTCGCGGCTGGCAGGAGAACTGGCAGGACGCACTGGAAGACCTCAATAGCGCGATATCATACAGCCCGGCCGACTACCGGAGTTCGAGGTATTATGACTTCCGAGCCGACGTGCTGGCACACCTTGGCCGAACGGAGGCAGCCGGCAGGGACCGCATGAGGGCTCTCGAACTGGACCCGTCGCTGGCAACGATGGCACCGGCATCCCAACCGGCGACTCAGCCGGGGGACCTGCCGGGCGAGTAAAATCTGCGGCCTGCGCGTCCGGCCCGCCGGCCCACGAGGCAATTCGGCCGGTCGAGAGCCTCGCCGGGTTTCCGCCCGGCGGCTTGAAACGCCGGCGGTGGGCGGGTATTGTTTGGCAGGTTGTCCGGCCGTTTCAGAGCCAGGCATGTTGCGCACGGCGCGGCTTGGCATTTTTATTTGGCTTTTGTGAACGAAAACAGAGATCGATGGCATTGAAGAGTTCGACCAACAACCTCACAGGGCGTAAGGTGTGGATCCCGCGGATGACGTACATCGGCGCGCGGTTCATGGCTGCCGCGTTTCGGGCGCAGGGCATCGACGCGTCGGCCACGCCGGAGTCTAACGCCGAGACGCTCGAGCTCGGCGGGCTATACTCCAGCGGCGAGGAGTGCTATCCGGAGAAAGTCACGATGGGCGACTTTCTGCGGATCGTCAAGGCGCCGGACTTCGACCGCACTGCGCACGCGTTCTTCATGCCGACGGCGGAGGGGCCATGCCGGTTCGGCCAGTACGCCCCGTACCTTCGCCAGGTGCTCGACGAGATGGGCTACCCCGACGTGCCGGTTCTCTCGCCGACCAGCAAAAACAGCTACGACGACATAGGCGAGCACGGCGCGGACATCATGCGGCAGATGTGGCGCGGGCTGGTGTGCTCGGACATACTGCGGAAAATGCTTCTTCGCACGCGCCCCTACGAAATCGAACCAGGCGCCGCCGACGCGGCGTTCGAGGAGTGCATGCAGATTGTCGAGGCGGTCATGGCCGACCCGACACTGTCCAGCAAGGACCGGATGGCGGCGCTGGTTGACTCGATGGTCCGCACACGCGATATCTTCCGGGCCGTGCCGGCGCGTTACGTCAAGGGCAAGCCGCTGATCGGCGTCGTCGGGGAGATATTCTGCCGGCTGAACACGTTCAGCAACTACGACGCTGTCCGCAAGATCGAGTCTCACGGCGGCGAGGCCTGGATCAGCGACGTCTCGGAATGGGTCTGGTACACCAACTGGTCGCAGAAGAGCCTGCTCAAGCGGGACGGCAAGACGTTTTCGCTGTCGATGGCTGGGGCAATGATGAAAAACGCCGTTCAGCGCCGCGAAGAGCACAAGCTG
>Ga0307990_1001127_pt1 | contig 22836 bp, 20 predicted proteins | sample EllFjometagen129_FD_203168 | JGI IMG/M metagenome (GOLD analysis project Ga0307990, IMG submission 203168) | Marine microbial communities from Ellis Fjord, Antarctic Ocean - #129 | ecosystem: Environmental > Aquatic > Marine > Unclassified | place: Southern Ocean | collected 2014-10-08
AATGCATGCCCGTTTCCGTCAATAGAATTTCTGTTATGAACTATGTTATAATAGTCATAAGTTTTTTCGGTGGCAAAATGAGCGTCGGTAGCGTATTGGTCTAAGTCAGCATTTTCATTATCCCAATAGTTGTCTGAATTTGTAAAATCAACTGCAGAGCCATAATCATTGGTCATTTGGCAGTTGTAAGTAGCGATTCCGTTGCCTCGACCGGTTTCCCGTAAACGGTAGCTTTCATTGTATGAATCTGTTGTGATGAATTGTTCGCCTGAATATCCGGTAATAGCAGTTCCTTGCTCATCTGCACTGTGAATGCGTGTGCTTTTATGAAGAATTTCTCCGGTTTCTGCATCTACATACACCCAATTACGCTCGTATGGCTGAATTGAAAACATGTCAAATTTATAAGCTGCACGAAAATAATTTCCGTAAAGATTTCCATCTAATGGGAAATACACTTTTTCTGCACTTGGTATCGGATAATTTTCCCGGTAAGGATGATTTGCATCTTTATCAAAAATCCAAACTGCATTTTCCGTAGAATTTTTTGCGTAATCTAATGCTTGCGATTCCGAAATGGAAAATTGTCCTGAAATTTGAGGATGAGAAGGGATATTTCCATTCATTGAGTGAACTTTTCCACTTTTTAGATGCAATAAGTAGGCAGAGTATTCTAACGGAATACCGTTAATACTTTGTGTATAGCGTTTGTGTTCGTAACCCAGTTTATCTCGGCTGGAGTTTAAAAACTCAAAACCAACCGCTGCTGATTGAATGAATTGTTTGAGATAAGGAAATGCTTTTTCTTCTCGAATGGCTTTTTCTTGCGCAAAGCGGATGTAGTTAGGAACCTCGGAGAAGGATTTTACCCGAACCAATTCTGCACCAGGTGCAATTTGATGGGCTTCTTTTCCTTGAAAGATTTTTGGTTTTGCTTGTTGCGCATCGAGATCGTAAGTGAGTGTTAGTAAGAACACTAGAAAACTAATAAATAAAGTGTTTTTCATAAAAAGATTAATTAATCATCTAAAATAATAAATAACAATAATGAGATGAAATGCCAAAGAAATTAGTTGCATTGTCAGAAAAAATACAATTCGATAATTTCAAGCAATAATGAAAGGCTATCCGTCTTATGATATGTAGATTGAATTATTTTATTCCCATTTTCTTTTTAATCGCTTTTGGAATCGCATCTTTATGAACAACAACATTCATGGTTTTATATTTCAAAAACGCTTCTGATGCATAAAAATATCCATCATAAATATTGTTCGTATCCCATGAATTTTTCACCTTGTAATAAATGTTTCCTTTTTGGTCTTTTGCTTTTCCTGTCAGTAACATACCATGGTCATCAGTGGTTGTGTAGTTGTCAAATGCTTCTTGACGCATTTCCTGTGTAATGGTTTTTTCAGGCACAATTTTATCGAAACTATAGAGCAACTTTGCTTTCTCACTGCTGCTCATTGTTTCCCATTTTGCTTGTTCTAAACCGTCAAGATTTGGTTTTTCGGTTTCAGGAACAATGGCAACTCCGTTTGTCCAGCTAAAGCCTTTTTCGCTGACATCAGCACCCCAGGCAACAGAATATCCGTTTTCAATTGCATTGTCAACAATTTGCATTACTTCCTCAATCGGAAGATTCCATGATTTTGCCCATTGCCAGTTATCTTGAATTTCTAAAGCAAATTGCTCATAAAACGGGTGATGGGTGTATGATGTCATGTTGATGTAGTCATCCATATCTAATCCCAAATCGTCTGCGAATGATTTCGGAGTTACGGTTTTTCCATTGACTTCAAAATTTTCAGGCACTTCGCCGAGATAAGCATCTAAAATCGTAGCGTATGCGCGTTTCCATGCGGTTGATACTTCTTTGTTTTTGTTTTCAATGACAGCATCAACAAATGCGCTCAGCACATTGTCAAGTTCGCCGTGAACATGATTGTCAGTGCCGTAATTCAGCCCTTTGTATGCCTCTTCAGTCATCATGCCGAAATGCTTGTAAATGTAAAATACATCGTAAAATGCTCCGCCGCCGCCGAAATTTGTTTTTCCGTGCATGCGAACGTATTTGTCTGCCTTATCTTCATATGCTTTACGCACGACAAATAATTCAGCCAAATCATATTCGCCTTTCCCTGTGCGAATTAATTCAGTTTCCAGCAAGGCAAGTCCTGAATAACTCCAGCAGGTTCCGGCACGATACTGATATTTTACCGGAGTGGTTGGGATATCGTTAATGATTTCAAATTGATAGGCTTTGTCGTCTTCTGTCTTTTCTTCTTGTGCTTTTACAGGCATCACGAAAAGGAGCAAAGCAGCTAATACTGTGAAAAATGATAAATGTTTCATAATGTTTTTATTTCTAATTTGGTAACAAATATAGCGAATTCATTTGAGTTATAGTCGGTATTAAGATTTCTCTAACAGTCTGTTTGCGGTTTTAATACAAATTTGTTGATTTAAAACAACCAGTTCATCCCAATATATAATCCCATTCCACCATCGGCAGCTTTCACCGGAAATCCAACGTCTGCAGCGATGACAAAGTTTTCGTTCATGGCAATATGTAAACCGGCTCCGTAGGTAATATAGAAATCTTCATCATCACTAAAATAATTCGCTTGGTTAATTTCAGCGGGGATATTGGATTTATCAATATCAATCAATGTCAAACTACGCCCGATATCCGTAAAGGGACTAAATGCCATGTACCAATCCTGATTGATGAAATTAAAACGCCAAAATTTGTAACGCAATTCGATATTTGCAAATCCAACTGATTCGGCAACCAGTCGGTTACGAATAAGGCCCCGGACAGATTTTGCGCCGCCGAGTCCGTCAACGGTGGAGGAGGGCATGTAGCTGTACACCATGTAGGGATACATATAAAATGGTGCATCGCCCCAAACAATTCCTTGATATCCAAGTCGGTAGGTAAAACTTAGGTCGTTTTCAATCAATGTGAAATATTGGCGATGCGTGATGGCAAGTTTTCCGAAATTAAAATCTTTCGAAAAGGAATTAAATAGCACTGCTTCTGTCCACATTCCGCGCATAGGGCAGGCTTCGTTGTCTCTTGTGTCGAAAACAAGTCCGGTTTTAAATGAATGATGTACACCGCCGGTGGCTTCATTGGCATCAATAATTCCCCAATCCACGTATTGGTCATACAAGCCGGGAGTGTTTGGCAGCATGTCAACGCTGTCTTTCCCTTCATTCAAATTGTCAATGTCAACAGACGCAATATCAACTTTCATGAAATTGTATCCGACTGACCATCCTAGATTATCATGTAACAAACGCCCCTGAAAATCGGCTTTGAAACGTAAAATATTACGCTCGTGTTTGTAAAACATACGCGATTTATAATCGTCATGCCCCGTGGTGGTGTAGTTGGGGTTGTAAACGGCATTGTAGCCGTTAAATCCGTAAAAATCCACTGCTTTTTCTGGCATAAACAATAAATCGGCAGTCAGGCGTACTCCGGGAATCAGGTATTCTGAATCATAAAATAAACGAAAAATTCCTGAGCCTTTGGTGTAGCGGGAAACTTCTGCGTAAATTGAATGGTAGTATTTCGGATAAATCGTGCGATCGCCGTAATTATACACGTTGGTAAGTATTCCGTACTGAAATCCCAAATCAGAATTGTACGAAACTACCGGCAATAATCCCAAACTCCAGTTTGCTTTTACGGTATCCTTAGCTGAAATATCATCGTCCTGGGTATAGCCATGGAGTCCTGAAATCATAAAGAGGGTAACAAGTCCTAAAGCAATTTTTTTCATAATTTTTGCATTGGTTTATCTGCCACTAAGATATAAATTAATGTAGTATTTGCTTTTATTTGCTAAAATATTTTTTTGGGCGCCACCACCGTTGAATATTTTTTTCGTTATACGTTAGTGCCGGCGGTCGGTATGCGGCTGCTATCCGTGCGCTGTGCTGCCTTTGCTGATACATCGCAGCGGGGTCAGATTCCTGCCACGCTGCTCAGCCAGCAATACGGCTTTACAGCACACGGGATATACGCCTCCTTCCTGGCGCAATTATAGCGGAAAAAAGGCGGACGTCTCCAAGCAACGCAAAATTGGGGATTATATGCACATAGATATCAGCTTTTGGCGCTGAATTTGCCCTTTTTTGCAAATTTCTGTGCCAAAAGCATAATATCAAGCTCGCTTTATAATTTAAAATGCCGGCAATTTTTCAAATATTTCTGCGTTTTTCAATTTCACTTTATTAGTTTCGCATTGTAAAACCATGCAATTATGAAAAGACCTGTCCCACGAATCGCTGCTATTCATGACCTCTCCGGCATCGGAAGGGTGTCTTTATCAAGTATTTTTCCCATTTTTTCAACCATGGGAATTCAGGTGTGTGCCTTGCCAACAGCAGTTTTGTCATCACACACGCAGTATCCGAATGTGAAATTTCTAAGTTTGGATGATCAAATGCTTGAGTTTATTGCCCATTGGAAAAGCCTGAACATTGATTTTGATGCTATTTACAGCGGATACCTCGGTTCGGTGCATCAAATTGACATTGTTCGCGATTTTATTGACGATTTTAAGCGAGATGATCAATTGGTGGTTGTGGATCCCGTAATGGCTGATAACGGAAAGTTATATACAACCTTTACGGATGAAATGGTGGTGGAAATGAGACGCTTAATCGAAAAAGCCGATATGATAACTCCAAATCTTACAGAGGCTGCATTCTTGTTGGGAGCCGAGTATCCTGAAACAATTTCTATCGAAAAAGTGAAGAAATGGTGTTTGAAATTGGCTGAAAAAGGACCCAAAATCATTATCATAACTTCAATACCCGAAGAAAACGGGAAAAAAGCTGCCAGTATTGCGTATCATGCACGCACGAAGCGATTTTGGAAAGTCTCTGTGGATTATTTGCCTGCTTCTTATCCCGGCACCGGCGATGCTTTTACTTCTGTTTTAACCGCTGCCATTATGCAAGGCGACTCATTGCCGATTGCTTTAGATCGTGCCGTGAATTTTATCAGCCTTGGCGTTCGTGCAACTTTTGGTCATGATTACGATCCGCGCGAAGGCATAATGCTCGAACGTGTTTTACACACACTTGACGGTCCGGTTCAATCCAGTTCTTATCAAATTCTTGATTAATGCAACTTATGATAAAAAAAACAGTACAGCTTGTTGCCTTAGATTATGACGGAACGCTTGCACAGCCAAATTCAAAGGTTGCAGATGCAGAAATACAGGCGTTGCATGAACTGGGAAAAAAGCAAATAATTCGCGTTGTTGCAACAGGGCGTTCACTTTTTTCTGCTGATGAGGTGATGAAGCCTGAGCTTCCAATTGATTATTTGGTGTTTTCTAGTGGTGTTGGTGTGATGCATTGGAAATCCCGAAAAATTATTCATCGTAACGATTTGGATATGGGTTTAGCAAAGCATTTAATTGCAGATTTAGTTCATCGAGAATTAAATTTTATGGTGCATCATCCTGTACCGGATAATCACATGTTTTATTATCATAAATCAGATAAACAGCCACCCGATTTTGAGCGTAGAATTTCCATTTACAAAGCCTTTGCGCATCCGCTTGATGAAAATTCAAGTTTTTTGGGAATTTCTCAGCTATTAATTATTGTCGGTGATGTGGATGTAGGCTTAACCCATTTGAACGATTTAAAAGCAGCATATCCTGAGCTTAATGTGGTAAGAACCACCAGCCCGCTTGATAATAATAGTCTGTGGATAGAAATTTTTCCGAAACATGTGTCAAAAGCAAGCGGAATCCAATTTTTGGCAGACAAATTTGCTGTCAAAAACCAACAAATTATTTGTGTCGGAAATGATTATAATGATCTCGATATGTTGCACTTTGCCGGTGCTTCATTTGTCGTAGGAAATGCTCCTGATGAGCTGAAGCAGCAGTTTAATTGTATTGCTGCGAATCATGAAGGAGGCGTGGCGAAACTTTTAAGAGGATTAGGATGATTTCTTTTACCTGCATTATTCATGCCATTCCCTTTGTGCAGATTTGAACCATCTAAACCCGAAGTCATATTTTTATATTTCAAGGGTTTAGATGGTTTGAAGATGTGCAAAGAATTAATAGAAGGCCCCTATATATTATCCGTTTTTGCTAATCATATGTAATTTGTTCTTATCAAGAATTTCATAATGGCACCCCTCAATTTTAATCAGTTTTTCGTTGCAGAACTGACTTAGAACTCTGCTTAGGCTTTCTCGAGATGTCCCAACCAAATCTGCTAATTCAACCCTGCTTAATGGAGATTCAAAATTATCATCACTGAATAACTTATCCGACATACATAAAATTGTTTCTGCAACGCTTCCTGACATTTGCTTTTGCTCCTGATTGATGTTTCGCTGCTGATCAAAAAGTTCGTTTTGGCAAATTTCAACAATAATCTCATAAGCAAATTGACCATTGCCATGAATGAGCATCTGGAAAAAGTTAGCATCAATAAAACAAACCGACGTATCTTCTAAGGCTGTAACAGAGTAATTGTTAATCTTATTGCCTAATGTTGTTGGGATTCCTAAATAGGAAGGAGCTTTAACTAAACGAAGGATCTTTTCTTTTGCAGGACCTTTCATATGAATTTTGACCAAACCCTTGCGGAGGTAAACTACATTCAATGATAATGCTTCCTGTTTAATAATAATTTCGCCTTTTTTAAAATTAACAACAGCACTATTGGCTTCTAATTTACTAAACTCGTCATTAGTTAAAAAATGCTCTGCTACCGACTTTATTTTACAATTGGCACATTTATGTTCAGCCATAATATTTAAATTAAAAAGTAAAGATACAAAACTTTGTGATGCAAATCACAAAGTTTGTTGAGTTGATTCACAGCAAAATATGAGACTTTATGCGAAATGAATCATAATTTTGTTAAAACTAATAGTTGAAAAAATGGAAAACGAATTTGAAAAGCAATTTCTTGACTTACAAAAGAAAGTAAATAAGATTGAGAAAGGGACAAAAGACCAACTTACAATGGTGGTTTTTTCTGGTGATCTTGATAAGATTATTGCAGCAATGATCATGAGTGTTGGCGCAGCGGCAATGGATACACAAGTTAAACTCTTTTTTACGTTTTGGGCAACAGCAGCCTTACGCGATAAAAAGAAAAGCGCTAAAGGTAAAAATTTCATGGGTAAAATGTTTGGAATGATGTTGCCAAAAGGAACGACAAAACTAAAACTGTCAAAAATGCACATGGCTGGAATGGGTAGCTCAATGATTAAAGGTATCATGAAAAAGAAAAATGTTCCTTCTTTAGAAGAAATGTTTAAAACTGCTGGAGAATTAGGAATCCAAATTAATGTTTGCGAAATGTCAATGGATCTTATGGGATTGAAGAAAGAAGAATTTATTGATTATCCACATTTGAAAATTTGTGGAGTAGCAACATTCTTAGCTGATGCTGAGCAAAGTAAAGTACAATTATTCATTTAACTAATTATAGGAGACTAAAAACATGACACAAGAAGAAGTAAATGCATTAAATGTTGATTTAGTAGTTGACGCAAGAGGAACAGCTTGTCCTGGACCATTATTGGCCGTAAAAAAAGCGATTGGTGATGTCGAAGAAGGTGAAATTATGGAAGTTTTATCATCTAACGAAGGAACAAAACACGATATTCCTAGATGGTGTGAAAAAATGGAGCACGAATTCTTAGGAGTTTTTGAAGAAGATAGTTATACAAGATTGTTTCTGAAAAAAGCAGAATAAATAATTAACCCGTAAAATTCATGCCATTCCCTTTGTGCAGATTTGAATCATCTAAACCCGAAGTCATATTTTTATATTTCAAGGGTTTTACCTGCACAAAGATAATGGCAAGCATTACCACAAATTTGAGTTAATAGAAAAATGGGCTGCAGTAAGTTAAAACATTAACCCGCATTATTCATGCGATTCCCTTTGTGTAGATACAAGGTGATACGCTGAGTGTGCCGAAGTGCGTCTAACTTTGAAGTTATACAAATGTATTACAATGAGTTAGCAACGCAGTAGATGCACAAAGACAATCGCATGAATAATGCGGGTTAATCAACAGCACATTATGTTAACATCTGATACAAGAAATAAAATGAATTGTATCGGTAATTTTGATTCACAATCGGTATAACTATTTGCGGTGAATTTTTCGGGTTAGTCGGGTTTGCATTTTGCATTCCCAACTTTTTTTTCATTAACATGTAAATGTTTTTGAGCCCCATACCTGATTTTATAATAACTCATAAAATGGAAAAAGAAACTTTCAAACCAAAAATACTCGTATTTTCGACTGATAAAATATCAGACCCTGGAATTGATCAGGCGGGACTAAGAAAAATTCATTATTCACCTGCTGTATATGTTATAAGTATGCCATGTTCATCAGGGATTAAACCAAAGTGGATTTTACATGCTTATGATCAAGGCTTTGATGGAGTTTTTATCGCTGCAGATGGGCACGAGTGTTCATATAGTCCAAAATGTCCGGATCATACCAATCATATTATTCAGGAAGCACAAAGCATGATGAAAGAACGAAACATCAGCCCGAAACGAATTCGAATGGCTGCTATTTGTTCTGTTTGTGCTGAACCATTTTCAAACCATATGGACAATTTTAGTAAGATATTGTTTGAATTAGGTGACGTTACAACCGAAAGAAACAAACAATCTTAAATTTATTTAGCTTAATTATCTGATATGTCACAAAAAGATAAAATATTTGACACCTTAGTGATTGGAGGCGGAATCACCGGACAAGAGGCTGCTCTTAGTTTGGCAGACATGAATCATGAAGTGTTGCTAGTAGAAAAAGGCTTATCTATTGGTGGGAAAATGATACAACTAAGTAAGGTTTTTCCAACACTTGACTGTGCTGCTTGTATTACAACGCCAAAAATGTCTGAAACAGCAAGACATCCCAATATTACATTATTGCTAAATAGCGAAATTGATGGGATTTCTAAGAATATTGATGATTTTGACCTGCAAGTTACAGAGAACCCAAGATATATTATACCTGCAGCTTGCACGGGATGTCAGGAATGTGAAGTCGTATGTCCTGAAATTAGGATAGATGAATATAATGCGAATCTGGCGGGTCGAAAAGTCGCATATATTCCGTTCAGTTTGGCAAATCCTAGAATCGCAACAATTGATAGACAAGATGTTTCTGCTCCTTGTATTAACGAATGTCCAGGAGATGTAAAGCCTTATGGTTATATTTCTCTAGTGAGAAACGGGCAATTTGATGAGGCAATGAAATTACACCTCGAGGATATTCCTATTCCTGGTAGTCTTGGAAGAGCTTGTTACGCACCTTGTCAAGATGAATGCACTCGTGGTTCTGTTGATTCAACAGTTGACATTCGTAGAATAAAGCGATTTTTTGCTGAAGAATATTATAACAAGCACTCTGAACCTGAACATACGGAGATTAAAAACAAATCTGAAAAGAAAATTGCAGTAATCGGTTCTGGTCCTGCAGGTCTCACTGCTGCATATCACCTTGCATTAAAAGGACATAGCGTGAAGATTTTCGAAGCAGCGCCTGTATTAGGTGGAATGCTTAGTCTTACGCTTCCTGAATATCGACTGCCAAAAGCTGTTGTCCAAAGAGATATAAAAAATATTCTCGCACTTGGTGTTGAATATGAAGTTAATGCAAAGATTGACCATCTTGTTAAGTTAAAACAAGATGGTTACGATAGTATTTTTGTTTCTGTAGGAACACATAAAACAACTAATCTAAATATAGAAGGGGCTAAATTAGAAGGTGTCGCTTCTTGTTTGGATTTCCTACAGGAAGCCAATATTGGAAATAGCCTTGATTTAAAAGGCAAGAAAGTTGTAGTTGTGGGTGGTGGAAACACTGCTATGGATGCTTCGCGTACAGCTTTGAGAATGGGAGCCGAAAAAGTAACCATTGTTTATCGTCGTAGTCGTGAGGAAATGCCTTGTTTTAAACCCGAAATAGACGAAGCTGTTGAAGAAGGTGTTGAAATAACAGTGCTTCGTAATCCAATTCGGTTTTTTGGCGAAAATGGAAAACTAAAACAGGTTCAGCTAATTAAAATGAGGTTAGATGCACCTGATGAGAGTGGCAGAAAACGTCCTGTGCCAATCGAAGGTTCTGAATATGTCGAAGATGTTGATTATGTAATTCAAGCAATTGGCTTGCAACCCTCTACCCTTTCGTTTAATAAAGATATAGAAATAAGTAAATGGGGGACAATTAAAGTTAATGATGAAACGCTTCAAACATCTGTTGATTATATTTTTGCAGGTGGAGATTCTGTAACAGGGGCTTCCACAATTATCGAAGCTGCTGGGCAAGGTAAAAAAGCTGCATTTTTTATTGATAAATATCTCAAAGGTCTAAATCTCGATGATTTTCAAGCTGGCGATAAACTTCCTGCAGTTAATAAAGATTCGATACTTAGTAAACCAAATATCAAACTTGTTTCAAAAATAAATGAGAAATTCAGACCTGTAAAAGAGAGAGTTTTAGATTTTAAAGATGTAGAACTGACTATTACAAAAGAGGAAGCAATGCGTAGTGCAGAGAGATGCCTCGATTGTAGTAATTGTCGTGAGTGTCACCAATGTGTTTCTATTTGTCCGGCAGATGCAATTGATTTTTCACAAAAGAAGATAGTACATAATATAAGTGCAAAATCTGTAATTGTTAGCTCAGGTTATAAGTTATTTCCTCCAGAAGGCAAACCGGAATATGGTTATGAAAAGTATCCAAATGTTATTGATTCAATGCAAATGGATAGGTTAATTGCGCCAACAAGACCATTTAATAATGTGCTTCGTCCCGGGGATGGAAAAGTGCCCGATAACATTGCTTATGTTTTGTGTACCGGCTCAAGGGATTCAGCAATTGAAAACACAACATGCAGTGTTGAATGCTCAAATAATCCAATCTGTTCTCAGATATGCTGTATGTATTCAATAAAACAAGCCCAACTTCTTATGGGAGCCTTACCTATGGCTGATATTACCATTTATTATATGGATATTAGAGCATTCGGTAAAGGTTATGAGGAGTTCTTCCAGCAGTCTAAGTCGATGGGAGTAAATTTTGTGAAAGGAAAAGTTGCAACGATTCGTGAAAATCCGGATAAACCTGGGGACCTCATCCTTAGATATGATGATGTCGCAAAAGGATTTGTTAAAGAAGCAAAACATGATTTAGTTGTTCTTTCCGTTGGAGTAATCCCAAATAAGGAAATTCCTCAAATGTTTAGTGACGCACAACTTGAGCTTGATGAATTTAATTTTGTTAAGCAAATTGACGAATTAACAAGTCCATCATTAACGAGTATTGATGGAGTGTTTGTTGCTGGAGCAGCTTCCGGACCAAAAGATATTCCTGATTCAATACTATCAGCAGGTTGTGCAGCATCTGAAGTAGCAGGTTATTTAAGTAAATAGCAGTAGCGCAAACTACCAAATAAATTGGTTTTTGTCGCTAAAAAAAAGAGTAATATGAAAGAAAGAATAGGTATTTATATTTGTCATTGCGGAGGGAATATTTCCGATTATGTTGATGTTGAAAAAATCGGGAAAATGCTTAATGCAGAAGACGGAGTCATAATCTCAAAGGATGTGATGTTTGCTTGTGCAGATTCCAACCAAAAGGATATGACACTTGATATCCAAGAGAATAAACTTGATGCAATTGTTGTTGCCTCATGTTCGCCGAAACTTCATCTACACACTTTTAAAGGTGTTGCAGAAAGAGCTGGACTAAATCCCACAAATTATGTGCAGGTTAATATTCGTGAACAATGTTCATGGCCACATTCTGACAAGCCAAGAGAAGCTACTGTTAAAGCAGTTGGCCTCATTAGAGCTGGTATAAACAGAGTTGCGCATTCCGAATCATTAGACAATATCGAAATAAGCGTTAAAAAATCAGTAATGGTTGTTGGCGCTGGTGTATCTGGAATGAAAGCTGCTATAGACCTTGCGAAACTTGGTAATGAAGTATATCTAATCGAAAAAGACTATTTTGTAGGTGGGCAAATCGCTAAATCAGAAAAGCTATTTATGTCTGAACAAAAGGGAAAAGATATTATTGCCAATCTTTATAAGCAAATAAAATCATACGCTAATATTACCCTATTCACCGGCGCTGAAATTGAAAAGGTTTCAGGGAGTTTGGGGAATTTTATGATTAACGTCAGTGTAAAACCCAGATATATTAAAGGCAAATCAGATGTTAAAACGGTTCAGCAAGCAATGGAAGAATGCTCCGTTTTTGTTGAAGATGATTTCAATCTTGGGTTTGCCAAACGTAAAGCAATTTATAAAAATTATCCTGAAGCATTGCCGGATGTGCCTGTTGTAGTTGCCGATGCAATAAAAGATGAAACAGATTTCTTAACTAAATACACTAGATGCTTTGATCTTAATCAAAAATCAGAGGTATTGTCGCTAACTGCAGGAGCTGTTTTAGTTACAACAGGTTTCGATAATTATAAACCGCAAGTGGCTGAGTTTGGTTATAAATCAATCCCTAACGTTGTGACGATTCCAGAGTTTAAACGAATGATGGAATTAAACCCAGAAAAGCTTATTCATAATGATAAGCAAGTTAAGAAAGTTGCATTTATCTATTGCGTAGGTAACAGACAAAAGAAAGGTGAAAATAAGTATTGCTCTCGTCAGTGTTGTTCATCAGCAATTTTTACATCATTACAAATTAATGAGAAGTACGAAGACATAAAATCATATCACATCTATCGTGATATCAGAACATATGGAAAACAGGAAATACTATATGAAAAATCTTCAAATATTGGAGATATTTATATTAGATATGATGAGAAAGACCCTCCTATTGTGGAACAAAGCGGAAAAAAGGCACTAATAAAAGTAAAAGACTATTTAACAACTAAAATAGAGCTTGAAATCGAAGCAGATTTAGTTGTTCTTGTTACCGGTATGGCAGCTTGCGATGATAGTAAGCATATCTCAGAAAAATTTAAAATACCAATTGGTAGTGATAAGTTTTTTAATGAAATTCACCCAAAACTTAAGCCGGTCGAAACTGTAATTAAAGGTGTTTATATTGGAGGTGCTTGTCAAGGTCCAAAAAATATTAGCGAATCGGTGCAATCTTCACTTTCTGCTGTGGCAAAAATAAATGCTTTATTAAAAGGAGGCACAGTGTCTTTGGATCCTGTTATTGCCCGAGTTTATGCTGATGCTTGTGTATGGTGTGGTAAATGCGAAGTGGTGTGTGAATATACAGCAATCAGAGAAATTGAAAGCGGCGAAAAGCATATTGCTGCAGTGAACGAAGCAATTTGTGCCGGATGTGGAATTTGTGCCCCGGTGTGCCCTGAAAATGCAATCGAGATTGCTCAATTTACGGATGATGAAATAGAATCTATGATTACTGGTTTTATGAAGAAAATTGAGTTTCCCCCTGATGAGAATGAAGTATTTGATAGTGACAGTAAGGAAGTTCTGCAGATGAAAGAATATCCTCAATTGTGGAAGAATATTATTGCAGCAATAAGCGAAATAGAAAAAACAATTCCACAAATAACAGAAGAACTGAAACTAGACTCAGATGTGGTTACTTATAATGTAATGACAATGCATAAATACAATGTATTGGTAACCAAAGGTGTAGATGAAAAGGAAGCGTACTATTATTATATTTTGAAAAACTGATTACTATGGCAAAGGTAAATCCTGATTTTGTAAAAGAATTGAAAAAATTCGGCGCTGACGATTTTAAAGCTTGTTTTAGTTGTGGAAATTGTACTGCTATATGTGCTACTACCGATAAGAATAACTCTTTTCCTCGAAAACTAATTAGATATTCCTTGCTTGGGCTTGAAGGTGAAATTAAAGCATCTGTTGACCCATGGATGTGTTACTATTGTGGCGATTGCTCTACTGCTTGTCCAAGAAAAGCAGAGCCTGGTAATTTAATGATGGCATTGAGACGTTATTTAACATCTAAATATGACTGGACAGGGCTTTCAGGATTACTTTATAAAAATGTAAGTGCCTATATTGTCGCATTCATATTGATTTTCGCTGCTGTATTCGGAATGAAAATAGGTGGAGTGTTTACAAACGAGGAGTTAATGCACTATGGACACTTTTTTGAGATGTTTGCAATCGGCGGGATTTTTATTCTGATCCTTTTGCCAAATATTATTCATATGTGGTATTTAATCGTGTGGTCAAAAACAAAGAAAATCGTGCTTAATGACTATATCGTTTCTCTAAAAGACTTGTTTATACACATGTTTACACAAAAAAGAAGCCTACAGTGCGAAGTGGAAGAGGCAACACCTGAAGAAATAAAAGAAAACAAATTATGGTGGTTTGAACATTTTATCTTGGTGCTCGGATATTTGTCTTTATTATTTACAACAGTTTTTCTTAATTGGTTTAAAACCGAGAACATGATTGTGCATTATATTGGTTATATATTCTCTGCAATAATTTTTATTGTCACTTTTGATTTTGTCATAAGACGAATTCGCAAAAAGACACAAAAATCTGTATTTACACATCCCTCTGATTGGTTTTTCGTAATCTGGCTATTCCTAATGGGTGCAACCGCCTTTGCGGTCAGATTATTTATCGATCTTGATATTATCGAAAATAACTTCTGGATGTATCTATTCCATATTTCAATTCTTGCTCAATGGGCTTTGATAATCGTGCCGTTTGGTAAATGGACTCACTTTCTTTATAGATCGTTTGCAATGTATTTTGCAAGCATATTAGAAGCCTCTGCAAAAAAGAAATAAGGTTCATATCATATAATCAGTGAATTTTTCGGGTTATATTTACTGCATCCTTTGTTTCGCTTGTAGCGTTGCATATCTTTAAAGTTTTGTCGTAAAAACAAAGATACAGAATCCTCAGGCGCTTTTGAAATCTAACGTTTCGGATCGTAGTGCTAAAATTCAAAACCACCAAGCGCTCATTCCGCATTTTGACAAAAAGTAAACATAATAATTAATCAATAATTAAATCAACATCCGCTCGTTAATAAAACATTGCAGCAAGTATTTTTCAGGGTAAAGCATTCTGTATATTTGTTGGGGACTTCTAATAATTCTTTCGCATCAAGATTTTCAGCGTTTTTCATAGACAATGAAATTTTTTAAATTTGTTTCTTGAAAGAAAAGAATTATTAGAAGACCCCTGTTAGCAATGAATCATTGAAAATGTTAAAACAAATGATGAATATAAGCTTAGTATTTGCCCTGATTTTGGGGATTAGCATAAATCTTGGGTCGGGAGATCGTAATGCCGAAGAAAACATGGTAAATAAAGCAGCGCCTTTTGTTGTTGAACAGGATGCCGGCTGGGCTGATTCTATTATCGCAAATATGTCGATTGATGCCAAAATTGCGCAATTATTTATGATTGCTGCCTATTCCAATAAAAACCAAAAAGAAGAAGACTACATCAATTATCTGGTTAAAGATTTGAAAATCGGTGGTTTGATTTTCATGCAAGGCGGACCTGAACGACATGCCCGCTTGATTAATCGCTATCAGGCATCGGCAGATATTCCCTTACTCATTGCCATGGATGCAGAATGGGGACCTTCTATGCGTTTGGATTCTACGGTTTTGTATCCACGACAAATGATGTTGGGTGCAATTCAAGATAATCAGTTGATGTATGATGTAGGTGTTGAATATGCTCGTCAGTTAAAAGCATTGGGCGTGCATGTGAATTTCGCACCGCTTGTCGATATTAATGTCAATCCAAACAATCCGGTGATTAATAGCCGTTCTTACGGCGAATTACGGGATGATGTCGTCCGTAAAGCCTATTATTTTTCCAAAGGGATGCAGGACAACAAGGTGCTGGCTGTGATAAAACATTTCCCCGGACACGGTGATACCGATCAGGATTCACACAAAACCCTTCCCACCATTTTGCATAATAAAGCTCGTTTGGACAGCATTGAAATGTACCCATTCCGAAAGCTTGTTAATGCAGGGATTGGTGGGGTGATGATTGCGCATTTGTATGTTCCAGCATTGGATTCGGCTGAAAATCGGCCATCTACCTTGTCAAAAGTGATTGTTACCGATATTTTGAAAGAGGAGTTTGGTTTTGATGGCTTAATTTTTACCGATGCCCTGAATATGCGTGGTGTTGCCGATTATTACGATACTGGAGAAGTTGAAGTTGAGGCGTTTATCGCAGGAAATGATGTGTTGTTGTTTCCGCAGAATGTGCCAAAAGCCATAGCAGCAATGAAAGCAGCGGTTAACGATGGACGTATCTCAGAAGCAGAAATTGATGCGCGTGTGAAAAAAATCCTCTCTGCAAAGCGATGGGTGGGAGTGATGAACGATACAATACCCCTGAATAGTAATGGCCTGGTGGATAGTCTGAACAACACTCAGGCAAAATTAATCAATCGGAAAATTGCGGAAAATGCGGTTACACTTGTCAAAAATGCTGATGACTTATTGCCATTGAAACATCTCAACAGCTTAAACATTGCATCCGTTGATTTTGGAAGCAATGAGATTAATGCATTTCAGGAGCGGCTCAAAGATTATGCATCGGTACCGGCTTATGTTTATGAGCGTGATGTCCGAAATCTTGGCAAAAAAGCGCTATTGGAAAAGCTGACTGAATACGATTTGCTCATTCTTTCTGTCACAGGCACCAATCGTTCTCCGGGTCGGAATTTCGGGCTCAGTGCCGTGGAGGCAGAAGTCATTCAAAATCTGGCAAAATCAAATACCGTGATTCTAAATCACTTTGGAAATCCTTATGCGTTGAGTATTTTCGATGATGTTTCTGATATTGATGCAATTGTGGTTTCATACAATGATAGAACGCTGACACAGGATATTTCCGCGCAGATGATTTTCGGCGGGTTGGCTTATAAGGGACGCGTTCCGGTGAGCATCGGAAGTCATTTTGCGGCAGGTAAAGGCATCACAACAGAATCAATACGCTTATCTTATACCGATATTTCTGAAGAAGTAAATATTGATTCTGACCTGTTTTACAAAGTCGATTCTTTGATGAAAGAAGCGATTGATGAAAAAGCAACCCCCGGTGCTCAGATTTTGGCTGCACGGCATGGTAAAGTGTTTTTTCAAAAATCCTACGGATACCACACCTACGAGAAAAAGCAGCAAGTGACAAATACGAATATATACGATTTGGCATCTGTAACGAAAATTGCGGCAACAACCGTATCCTTAATGAAACTGTATGACGAGAAAAAATGGCAATTAAATGACAGCATAGGAAATTTTCTGGATTTTCTGAAAGGGAGCAATAAAACCAATCTGAAATTTAAAGATGTGTTGATGCATCAGGCTCGTTTGGCTCCCTGGATTCCGTTTTACACAGAAACCATTAAAGAAAATTACGGGAAGTTTTACTGTGAAGCTCCCAGCGAGCAAATGTTTGTTCCGGTGGCTGATCATATGTTTACAATGATGAGCGTGCGGGATAGCATTAATTATAAAATTGCAACTTCGAAATTGCGTTCCCACGGCGGATACCGGTATTCCGATTTGGGATTTTATTTGATGCGGGAAATCATTGAAGAAATTACCGAAACTCCGATTCAAGTTTATGTTCGTGATCAGTTTTATCAGAGTTTGGGAGCCAATACGTTGGGCTATAATCCCACTGAGCGGTTTGCAAAAACTGACATTGTCCCGACAGAGTATGATACCATTTTTCGAAAACAATTACTTTGTGGATATGTACACGATCAGGGAGCTGCTATGTTGGGCGGAGTTTCCGGTCATGCCGGATTGTTTTCGAATGCAAATGACTTGGCAAAACTAATGCAAATGTTGTTGAATAAAGGCGCATATGGTGGGCAGCGATACATCAATGCAGAAACGGTGCAGCTATTCAGTTCTCCGTTGCGTAATCCCAAAGAAAACCGCAGAGGTTTGGGTTTTGATAAGCCTGTGATTGACAGGCCCGGCAAGGGTCCTGCCTGCGATTCTGCATCGAAGGAGAGTTATGGGCATTCCGGATTTACCGGTATTTTAGCATGGGTTGATCCGGAAACCGATATTTTGTTTATTTTTATGTCAAATCGGGTGTATCCCGATATGGAAAATCGAAAAATACTAAAACTGAATACCAGAACCAATATTCAGCAGGTGTTTTACGATGCAATTATAAATTAATATGAAAGTTTATTTTAGTCTGATAATCGGAATTTTTCTTGCTGTTTCTGTGCAAGCACAGTACGGGGTCGCAAAAGAGAAATCTGCATGGTACGAAAATTTTCGTTTCGGTGGTGGATTTGGGCTTCGTTTGGGGACAATCACTCAGGTGGACTTATCTCCACGAGTTGAATATCTCGCCACCGACAGATTGAGTTTTGGTGTGGGTGGAACCTATCTTTATTACAACAACAAGACATATCTTTATGAAACCTCAATTTATGGTGTTGGTGCCTTTGCGGATTTTGCGATTATTAAAGATTTGAATTCGATTTTGCCTTTTGGGTCAGGAACTGCTTTATTGTTGCATGCGGAGGCGAATTATCTTAATCTTGATCCCGACATGGATTTTGGTGCGCTGACACCCAGAACTGATCGCTTTTGGATATGGCAGCCAATGATTGGTGGCGGATTGAAAGTTCCGGCCGGAAAACGTGCATATTTGCTGGTTTTGGTGTTGTATAATTTGAACGAATTGCCTTATTCGCCATATGCAAATCCGACAATTAATATACACATTATGTTTTGATTTTTTTTAAAAAAGTTTCCATTCATAATAATGATTTTGTTTCTTTATAAGCAGTTAGTTTAAACGATGGATAAAATTACAATCACAATAATGTTCATGGGAGCATTGATATTCTTTGCTCACTTTTTTAATGGAATTTTTGACAAAACAAAGATTCCGAATGTGCTTTTATTGATGATTATTGGGATAGCAGCAGGTTTTTTCATTGATAATGATTTGTTTTTCGGGGAATTGGGTAGAGTATTTACTACCATTACCTTGATTGTCATTTTGTTTGAAAGTGGTACAAATCTTAAATTTAATGAATTACGAAGCTCTGTAACATCCGCGACAGCGATAACACTTTATAATTTTATTACCACTTTGGCAATTGTCGGAGGACTAAGTTATGTCTTAACTCCGTTGAATTTAACCGAATCTATTTTCATGGGAGCCATCGTTGGTGGAACGTCTGCAGCAGTGGTTGTTCCTATTCTCAATCAGCTTAAGCTTGGGAAAAAAGCCAGTACGGTTTTGCTGCTCGAATCTGCTTTTAGTGATGTATTGTGTCTGATTGTTGCCTTGGCTGCCCTTGAAGCCATGAAAGCCGGCACCTTAGAAATCGGTAGCATCATGAATGCGATCTGGAAATCCTTTTTATTTGCTGCGCTGATAGGAATTGCAGCAGGATTGATTTGGTCACTTTTGCTGAATTTGGTTCGTGAGTTGAAAAACTCCATGTTTACAACATTAGCTTTTGTTTTTCTGGTTTACGGTGTTATTGAATTCTTGGGCTTTAATGGCGGTATTGGGGCAATGAGCTTTGGAATTGTACTGGGAAATGCAATGTCCCTTGGAAAAATAAATGTCTGGAAAAAAATATTTCGCTTTGATGCTGTCGGTTTAACGAATCACGAGCAAAATTTTTATTCTGAAATTGTCTTTATTTTGCAAACTTATTTCTTTGTTTATGTAGGTATTATGATTGAGTTTGGATCCACATCGGTATATTTACTGACAATACTGATTATGTCTATGATACTCTTAACCCGCCCATTGGGTGTTCGTTGGTTTGTAAAAAAAGAAGTTTCAATTTCTGACAGAACGATTATGTCAATCATGTCTCCGAAAGGACTGGTGCCTGCAGTTTTAGCATCAATCCCTTTGCAGTTGGGGATGTTGTCTGGACAAACTATCGCCGAATTGGGTTATTCAATTGTTTTAATTAGTATTTTGCTAAGTTCCATTCTTATTATGATTGGCAGTAGAGACCCGCTTGCTTTTGCTAAATTATTTCGGAGAGGAATAATATCCGGTAATAAAAGTAAAGCAGGTAAAATCGAGCAACCCGATGGTAATAGTGTAATTGAAGAACAAACCAATAAGGGTAAATTGAAACCCAGAGCGTAATATATATAATGAATAAAATAATGTCTTATGGAAATTACAAAAGGAAAAAAAGTTAAAGTTCAGTATCAATTGCGATTAGAATCTTTTGATGGTGAATTGGTTGAAGAAACCAGAGAAAATGAACCAGAGGTTTTTGTCGTTGGTGATGATGCGATGTTGGATATTTTTGAAAATCAGTTATTAGGTAAAAAAGCAGGTGAGGATTTTCGCATAGAAATTGCTGCATCTGATGCCTTTGGCGATTACGATCCGGATGCATTGACAGAATTTACCGAAGAAGAATTCTATGAGTTGGTAGGGGAGGATAAAGGCGATTTTGAGCTTGGTGCTTATTTCCCAATGGAAGATGAAGATGGTAATCATTACGATGGATTTATCACTGAAATTGAGGACGATCGCGTGTTGGTTGATTTCAATCATCCGCTTGCCGGAGAAATTTTATTTTTTACAGGTAAAGTAATTGAGGTTTCTGAACCTGAAGAATAATAGATTTTAACTTTGCCGAATTTATATACTGAATTTTTACTTAATGCGTTTAAGATATATCTTTTACGCAAGATTTATCTTTTATGAAAGCGATTAACGGACAGGAAGCTTACGAAAAACTGCAAAAACTTTTAATTGACAAAAAGGACAAATTGCGCATCATGGAACGACAAGTTGATATTGATGTGCAAATGACCTATTTTGAAAAAGGGACAAAAACGAAAACCGATTTACCCGATCTTGAACATGTGCTTTCTCGCGCTGACGATTTGTACGACAAGGATGTTGATCTTGAAACAAAACAAAGTCTGTTGAATCAGCTTGCATGTTTTGAAGAGGTAAAATGTTTTCGGATACTTGAAAAATACATGAAACAACCGGATAAACAGCTTAATGACTGGTCGTATTTGGCGTATCAAGAGTCTTTAATGCTGATCGAATCATCCCTTACCGATGAAGATATGGTGTATATTTCCAGTGGACTAGGTGGGAAAGACAATAAATTACGGTATTTTGTGGTAATCATGACCGATGATAAAAGTCGTGCATTTTCCCCACAGGAGCAACGCTTAATTTTAAAAGAAATAAAATATCAGTTTGATAAATACGAAACCGAATTTGAAACGCATAATTTTTATAATGCTTACTTCATGTTTTCTTGCTTAATCCCGATTGACGTTAGTATTGCCGATTTATTTCATGGATTTATTGAGCTGATAAACGAATTTGGGGCAGTATTGAGCGATAATTTTTTAATTACTAATGTAAAACGAATGAGCGTTGATGAAGTAGAAGCTTTCATTGAAAAACGCTTAGAAAAAACAGATTATGACGATGAAGAACAAGCAGATTAACCTTGCCGTACAGGTTTTGCCTTTCGGCGGAGAAAAACATGCCTATGAAATTGTTGATGAGGCAATTAAGCAAATTCAAAATTCAGAATTGAAGTATAAGGTATGTCCGTTTGAAACCGTGATTGAGGGCAGTTATGCTGATGTTATGGATGTCGTTGAAAAAGTACAGAAAGCTTGTTACGATGCAGGTGCGGATCATTTGATTTGCAATATAAAAATTCAAAGTCATAGCACAGATAAGGTCACCATTGATGATAAGATGCATCAATATGAGTAATTTAAAAGTTAGCTTTTATTGTGTTAATATTTGGCAATGTTTTGGGCTGCTTTATTCCTGCTGGAAATAATTCGTTTTGTCGTTTTGTCTTCAAAAAACATTCTTATTTTTGTGATAAATAACACATTGCAGGCGTGAAATTATATCCAAAGCTATGGTATGCATTTTATTGCAAATCTCGATCTGAAAAGCGATTGAACGATTTGCTGTTACGCGACGGATACGAATCTTATCTGCCGTTAAAAACGGAGCTTAGGCAATGGAGCGATCGTAGGAAAAAAGTAAAAGTTCCATTGCTTCCCGGTTATGTTTTTGTGAAATGTAGCAGAAAGGATATCCAAAGCGTTGTGAGATATCCACATGTTGTTGCGCCTGCTGCTTAATTACTGAATATGCAGTAATTAAGCAGCAGGAAATAGATTGGTTAATCACTGTTGAATCTGGCGGTTATACGGTAAGTAAGGATTGTAATTGTCTTGAAAAGGGAGTCTCTGTTCTTGTTAATTCCGGCCCATTTATGGGATGCGAGCCGGTTGTAAGCGATAAAAGTAAAACTGCACGAATTTGTGTTTACTTAAAATCCATTGATGTTAATTTCACAATAACGATGGATCTGTCCCAAGTAGAAATTATTTAGTGCTAATACAGAAAGTGGCTTTGTTGTAGCGGTTTATTGCCATTATTGTCCAAATATATGTATGATATCAGAATTTTTTGGCGTTTTGATGCTTTATACGTATTTTGATAAAGAATTTATGTTCTATTGGTTCATCCTTGTATGTGACTGAGAGGGCGAAGCTGTGGGGAATGTTGATTGCGACTGATATCACGTATGCTTCGATTTCGATAGCACAATGCCTGACGGCACGTTGTTTTTGTGTTGATTTACGATATATTCAAGAATTGTTGGAGCATAGCTCGAGCAAGACAACAGAGATTTATACACATGTGAGTAATTTGAATTTATCACAAATAACAAGGCCTGGCGATTTCATTAAGTTTTAATTGAAAAATTATATATATTTGTAAAAAGCTAAACAGAACAATGGT
>Ga0307990_1001128_pt1 | contig 22835 bp, 14 predicted proteins | sample EllFjometagen129_FD_203168 | JGI IMG/M metagenome (GOLD analysis project Ga0307990, IMG submission 203168) | Marine microbial communities from Ellis Fjord, Antarctic Ocean - #129 | ecosystem: Environmental > Aquatic > Marine > Unclassified | place: Southern Ocean | collected 2014-10-08
AGCTGTGGCCGGTCAAGATGGACCCCTCCCAGGTCGACCAGATCCTGGCCAACCTGTGCGTCAACGCCCGGGACGCCATTGCCGGCGTGGGCAAAGTCACCATCGAGACGGATCAGGTGACCTTGGATGCGGCCTATTGCACCGATCACGCCGGTTTTATTCCCGGCGAATTTGCTCTGCTGGCCGTCAGCGACAACGGCTGCGGCATGGACAAGGACACACTGGATAAACTTTTCGAGCCGTTTTTTACCACCAAGGAGGTGGGGCGGGGCACCGGCCTGGGGCTGGCCACGGTCTACGGCATCGTCAAGCAGAATGACGGGTTCATCAACGTGTACAGCGAACCGGGAAAAGGAACGACCTTTAAGATTTACCTGCCGCGCCATGCGGGCGAAGCCGAGGAGATAAGAGCGGAAAGCACGGCGGAAATCCTTAAAGGACGCGGCGAAACCGTTCTGGTGGTGGAGGATGAATTTTCCATCCTGAAACTGGCCAACAGAATCCTTGACGGCCTTGGTTACAACGTGCTGGCCGCCAGAACCCCGGGCGAGGCCATGGGTTTGGCAAAGGAACATGCGGACAACATTCACTTGATCATCACCGATGTGATCATGCCCGAAATGAATGGTCGTGATTTGGCCGAGCGTCTACACGCCATCAACCCGGATATAAAGACCCTGTTCATGTCCGGCTACACGTCCAATGTGATCGCCCACCGGGGGGTACTGGAAGAGGGTGTCAACTTCATTCAAAAGCCTTTCTCGAAAAAAGAGCTGGCCGCCAAGGTCAGGGCGGCGTTGGACAAGTGAATTGACGATTGAAAATTGAAGATTGAAAATTGAAGATTGAAAAAAAGCAACGAGGAACGTGTTTTCCGGTGCTCAAGAATAATTCCTATCTTTAACCTGAGTTGAGCGATTTTTTGCGAAGAGATGTGCTGAGATCTTGATGCATAAGGGTTCACGAAAACCGCAGGCATACCCGTGGATATGTCGAGGATTTTCGCGGATCCTTGATGCACAATAGATCGGTGCAGATCGAGTAAAAAATAGCTCAATTTAGGTTTAAGTCATTGGAGATTTGGGAATATTAATAATATCATTATGATGGTTGAATATGACCGGAATTAACAATAATGCAAGTATGTGTAACCTTAGACGTCGCCAAACATTGAAGAATGCATTTAGAACTTAAATTTTGTGATGCGAAGCCCTGGTCAGAAGTGCTCATCTTATAAAATAGTAACCACCGAACAAAATATAGAAACGAATCAGCGACAAAGCCCCATTAGCATAGGTTTTTTACAGGATAAAATCATGATAAATTTAATCATATTAAAGAACAAAAAAGTTATTTTTTCTTTCATCGCTATCTTTCTGGTGACAAGTGCCGCATTAGCTGAAGATTCGATAATAAAAATCGGAGTATTGGCAAAAAGAGGGCCTGAGCGCTGCATAGAGAAATGGTCTCCCACTGCTGAATATCTAAGCAACAAGATTCCCGAAAAAACATTTGTAATCGTGCCCGTTGATTATAACCAGACATATTCGGTGGTTGAGAAATCCGAGGTTGATTTCATCCTGGCCAACTCTTCACTTTATGTAGAATTGGAAACCTGGTACGGCATCAACCGAATAGCTACGTTAAAAAATGAAGTGTTTGGTGGAAGTTACACAAAATTCGGGGGTGTCATTTTTTGCAAAAAGCAGCGCGAAGATATTCGTCAATACGCTGATTTAAAAGGGAAAACCTTCATGGCAGTCGAAGAGACCTCCTTTGCCGGCTGGAGAATGGCCTGGAGAGAATTAAAAGAGGCCGGAATCGACCCTTTTAAGGACTTCACCTCAATGAACTTTGGTGGAACCCATGATGCAGTCGTTTATGCCGTTCGAGATGGAAAAGTAGATGCCGGGACAGTGCGGACGGACACGCTTGAGCGTATGAACGCAGAAGGCAAGATTCGCATTGATGATTTTCACGTTATTCATGAACATGGTGGGGGAAATGTGCATTTGCCTTTTTCGCATTCGACACGAGAGTATCCGGAATGGCCGATTGCCAAGCTTAAACATACCTCTAATGAAGTGGCGGAAAAGGTTGCTGTTGCATTGATAGGTATGCCCCAAGATTCTGCTGCCGCACAAGCTGCAAGATGTGCCGGATGGACAATTCCACTGAACTACCAGTCCGTGCATGACTGCCTGAAAGAATTGAAAGTGGGACCGTATAAGGACTTTGGGAAAATAACGCTAACAGATATTTTTAGAAAATACCGGATCTTGATATTATTTGATCTTGCAACGCTTGTGATTCTGGCCTGGTTTCTCGCTACTCACATAATACTCAACCGAAAGATTAAGACAGCGTATAAGGAGTTAGAGATAGAGGTTAACGAAAGAATGGAGGCAGAGAAAGCACTGCAATCTGAGAAGATCTTTGCCGAAAGCCTAATCACTACTGCACAGGCCATTATATTGGTACTCGACAAGGAGGGGCGGGTCATTCGTTTTAACCCATACATGGAAGAGATAACGGGCTATAAGATTGAAGAAGTCCAGGGAAAGGAGTGGTTTACAACCTTCTTGCCGTTTAGGAATCATCGCCGCATCCGTGAATTGTTTTTGAGTTCATTGAGCGATATCCAGGTGCGAGGTAATATCAACCCCATCATTACCAAGGACAGACGTGAGATCGAGATTGAATGGCATGACAAAACCCTCAAGGACGCGCAGGACAACGTTATTGGCCTGATTGCCGTCGGCCAGGACGTTACCGAGCGCAGGAGATTGGAAAAAGAACTTTTAAAGGCTCATAAACTTGAATCCTTGGGGGTGTTTGCTGGGGGTATCGCCCATGATTTCAACAATATTCTAACGATGATTCTCGGCAATGTTTCCTTAGCCAAGAGTCAGGTAACACCCGAGGATGAGTTGTTTGACTTGTTAAGCGAGGCAGAGATGGCTTCAACAAGGGCGCAGACGCTGACCCGGCAGTTACTGACCTTTGCAAAGGGAGGAGCGCCGGTAAAGGAGACCGCCTCGATCAAAGATATCCTCAAAGAATCTTCTTCCTTTGTGCTGCGAGGCTCAAAATCCGACTGTGAGTTTTCCATACCAGAAAACCTCTGGCCGGCTGAAGTTGACGTGGGACAGATAAGCCAGGTCATCAATAATATTGTGATCAATGCGAACCAGGCCATGCCCAAGGGAGGGATCATTCAGATCGCAGCAGACAATCTAATAGTAGAGGACAGGCATGGCTTGCCGGTTAAAGCGGGCAAATACGTCAGGATCTCCATCAAAGATCAAGGAGTAGGTATAGCGGAAAAACATCTTTTAAATATATTTGATCCTTATTTTACAACCAAGCATGCGGGGAGTGGCCTGGGACTTGCCACGACTTATTCCATTATCAAAAGGCACGATGGACATATTACGGTGGAATCCCGGCTGGAGGTGGGTACAACATTTCACATCTATCTGCCTGCTTCCGATAAAGCAGTTCTTGAAAAAGAAAAAGCTCTGCTAATAAAAGGCCGGGGCAGGATTCTGGTGATGGATGATCAAGCGCCGTTACGGAAAATCTTCGGGAGGATGTTGAAAAACCTGGGTTATGAATCAGAATTTGCAAAGGATGGTGCTGAGGCGATCCGGATGGTTAAAAAAGCCAAAGAATCTGAAAAACCCTATGATGCCGCCATCCTGGATTTGACCGTCCCCGGGGGAATGGGCGGCAAAGAAGCCATTAACAAATTACTGGAGATAGATCCCGAAGTAAAGGCCATTGTCTCCAGCGGTTACTCCGATGACCCGGTTTTGGCGAATTTTCAGGAATATGGCTTTAAGGGTATGATGTCGAAACCCTTTGAATCCCTGACATTGAGCAAAGTGTTACATGAGGTGCTCCATGGGAAAGGGAAGGATTGATCATTGTTGACTGTTGATTGAGGATTGAAAACATGAAATCACAAATTCCAAATGACAAACAAATCACAATAACCAAAATTATAAAATCCAAACGATATCTGGCCCTGGAGGGTTTTGGTCACGCGCAGCGCAGGCGCTTGCGCCGCGTGTTGAATATTTGGAACTTGGTATTTAGATGATTTTTGGTTGATTGGACGATTGTTTGGCTATCTTTATCGCCATTTTTGAATTGAGACCTTTGAAAAATGGTAGAAACCCTCGCCCGGTGAACGATATCAACCTGATAAAATATAGAAATGCATAGACGACAAACCCATATTAACCATTAACAAGTTTTCAAATGGAGAGAATTATGAAAAATTTTATCAAATTAAACGCCCTTATTATTCTGTTTACTTTCATTGCCGTAACCCTAATGGCTAATTTTGCATGCGCTACCGATTCAACCGTAAAAATTGGAGTGTTGGCGAAAAGAGGCGTCGAACATTGCCTGGCACAATGGTCTCCCACCGCAGATTATTTGACAGAGGCCTTACCCGGCCAAAGGTTTGAAATCGTTCCCATCGATTTCGATCATATCACCCCGATGGTAGAAAAGGGAGCGGTTGACTTCATACTGACCAATCCATCAATTTATGTTGAATTGGAAATCAAGTATGGAGTCAATCGGATTGCCACCTTGAAAAACAAGCGACTGAGCGGGACTTACACCACATTCGGCGGCGTTATTTTTTGTTTGAAGAACCGCCAGGATATCCAAAACATGCTTGACCTCAAAGGCAAAAGTTTTATGGGTGTGGAAAAGACATCCTTTGGGGGCTGGCTCATGGCGTGGAGAGAGATGAAAGAGGCGGGTCTCGATCCGTTTTCCGATTTTACCTCCTTACAGTTCGGAGGCACCCATGATGCGGTTGTGTATGCCGTCAGAGATAGAAAAGTAGACGCCGGCACCGTCAGGACAGATACGCTGGAACGGATGCAGATGGAAGGAAAAATAAACCTCGCTGATTTCCGTGTCATTAATGAAAACGGTGGCGATCATTTACATTTGTCCTTTTTACGTTCCACGCGCGAGTACCCCGAATGGCCCATGGCTAAAATCAAGCATACCCCCGATCCTTTGGCTGAAAAGGTTGCCATCAAATTAATTGAGATGCCTTCAGACTCAAAGGCGGCGGTATCCGCCTTGTGTAGCGGTTGGACCATCCCGCTGAACTACCAGAGTGTGCACGAATGCCTGAAATATCTAAAGGTCGGCCCATAGAAGAATCTTGGAGAAATCACCCTTCGGAATGTATTCAACAAGTATTGGCCGATGCTGCTGCTGGCACTGATCAATTGCCAGAGGTGCTGGACAAATAAATTGACGATTGAGGCCTGCCCTCCCCGTCCCTTAACCGGAACGGGATCGGGAAGCGAGGCCACGCAAGAGCATTATCATACGTTGTAAAGACTACGGTATCCATACATATAACCCCACTTTTTCAAAGCCAGGTCCGGACCATTGATTGAAGATTGAAAAAAGCAATATCAGATTATCGCCCCGGAGAATAACCCATGGATAGAAAGATCATAACTCGAAAGGTATGGCTGAATCTTGTTATCGCCATATTTATCGTCGCAGCTTTATCGGCTCTGCGAGCAGCATTCTTTGGGGACCTTGGGAGGGGAATTCCCTATCTTACGTATTATCCCGCCGTGATGATTGCAGCTATCATCGGGGGTTTGCCTGCCGGTCTGCTGGCAACCGTCATTTCTGCACTCCTGTGTTACTATTGGATACAACAAGGGTATATGTCCTCGGTCGAATGGCTGGCCATGTCGGTCTTCTTTGTGAGCTGCTCGATGATCTCCGGCATGAGCGAAGCGATGCATCGCGCCCGCATACGCGCAACAAAGGCAAAGGAGCAAGCCGAAACGGCCAACCAGGCCAAGAGCATGTTTCTGGCCAATATGAGCCATGAACTACGCACCCCACTGAATGCGGTGCTCGGCTTCTCACGGCAGCTCAGAAATGCCCCGGATGCCACCAAGGACCAGAAAACGATTCTGGACATCATTGCGCGTAGCGGCGAGCACCTGCTGGAGCTGATCAACAACGTTCTTGATATTGCCAAAATCGAGTCCGGCAAAATCGTGTTGGAAGAGAACGATACGGATCTGCATTATCTTATTAGCGACATACGTATGTTGATGCATTCCAGGGCAACAGAAAAGGGACTGGAATTCACACTGGAAATGTCTGATAATTTTGCCCGGTATGTTGTTGTTGATGCCGGCAAACTGCGTCAGGTACTGATTAACCTTCTCGGAAATGCCATCAAATTCACACCGGCTGGGGGGGTGATTCTGCGCGTCATCCCCGGAAAGCAAGAAACCGTGTCCCAGAAAAACTACGTCGGCCAAGTAGAGGCAGAAAAGATACGGGTACGCTTTGAGGTGGAGGACACCGGGATTGGAATCGGCAATGAGAATCGGGATCGGATATTCGAGCCTTTCGTTCAATTGGACGAACGGCCAACCAAGGAAAGAGGAACCGGTCTGGGTCTGGTTATTAGCAAACAGAATGTAGAATTAATGGGCGGACAGCTCGGTTTTGATAACAAACCGGGCAGTGGATCGATATTTTACTTTGATATTCCCATGAGCATTCTTTCTGCTAAGGCAATGCCCGCAGCTATTCGACGCGATCGCGTAACAGGATTGGCAGGGGGACAACCACGCTATCGTCTTCTCATCGCTGAGGACCAGCCTGAAAACCGCTTGCTGCTGCGCCGGACACTTGAACCGCTGGGATTTGACTTGCGCGAGGCAGTTAATGGCCGGGAGGCGGTGGCAACTTGCAAAGAGTGGCGTCCCCATTTGATTTTTATGGATATCCGCATGCCGGTAATGAACGGGATGGAAGCAACCAGGCGCATCAAAGCAACCCAAGCTGGACGAAACACAAAGATCGTAGCGGTGACGGCTCACGCCCTTGAAGAAGAGCGGCAAGAAATTCTTGCCGCCGGCTGTGACGAATTCATCCGCAAGCCCTTGAGGGAAAACGAAATTTTCGATGCCATTGCAAAACACCTGGGGGTGACATTCCTATATTCTGAAGAAAAAGCGACAGATGAAGGAAAGGATCTCGAATTGCAGACATCAGACCTGCAGACTCTGCCGCCGGACTTAATCAGGGATCTGCTGAGCGCTGTTGAACTGCTGGACAGGCATCTTTGCCTTGACGCGGTCAGCCGAGTCAGGGTTTTTAACGAGAAACTTGCTGAGCGTTTGTTGGGCATTGTGGATAACCTGCAGTACACCAGGCTGCTTAAGCTTTTGGATAATGTTGATTCAAAGGAGATCTAAAAAATCATGATTGAACCTGCATCGATAGCCCATGATGAAATCCTTATTGTCGATGACACGACAGCCAATCTGCGATTGCTGTCCGATATTTTGAGCAATGCCGGCTACAAAGTTCGCCCCGCGAGTGACGGTGAGACAGCGTTGCGCAGTGTGAAAGCCAAAGCGCCGGCGCTCATTCTTCTGGACATAAAGATGCCCGTCATGGATGGGTTGGAAGTGTGCCACCAGCTTAAAGCGGATAAAAAAACGCGTTCCATTCCCGTCATTTTTATCAGTGTTTTGGATGAGGTCGCAGACAAATTGAAAGGGTTCTCAGCGGAGGGTGTGGACTATATTACTAAACCGTTTAACACTGGAGAGGTGCTGGCCCGAGTAAAAACGCACCTGACAATGAGGAATTTAGTGAAAGAGCTCGAAGACAAAAATCTCCGTCTTCAGGAAGCAAATGAAGCGCTTCAAAGCGCACTGGATGAAATTAAAACCCTGAGGGGTATCCTTCCCATTTGCTCATATTGCAAAAAGATTCGTGATGACAAGGGATACTGGAATCAAATCGAATCATATATTCATAAACATTCCGGCACCGAATTCAGCCATGGAATTTGTCCTGAATGTGCCAAAAAACTTTACCCTGATATGGATATTTATGATGATAATGGCGAGGTTACAGAGGACAGATGACAGAAGTCAGAAGTCAGAGGACAGAGGACAGAAGTCAGAGGACAGAAGACAGAAGACAGAGGACAGAAGTCAGAAGTCAGAGGACAGAGGACAGAAGACAGAGGACAGAAGTCAGAAAGCAGATGACAGAAGACAGAGGACAGAAGTCAGAAGTCAGAAGTCAGAGGACAGAGGACAGAAGACAGAGGACAGAAGTCAGAGGACAGAAGTCAGAGGACAGAAGTCAGAGGACAGAAGTCAGAGGTCAGAAATCAGAGGTCAGAAGTCAGAAGTCAGAAGACAGAAAGCAGACAAAACAACGCGCAACCAGAATCCAGAATCCAGTATCCAGTATCCGGCATCCAGGATGGAAGCACTTTACAGTGTTATCAATAAAGCTGCCCGTAAATCGCAGAGTGAAAAAAAGCCCTCAACGAATTAGCATCTGAAAATAAATATCGTCTTGCAGGAAATGAAAAGAGGAACCCATAATGGAAAAAGAGCTTAGAAAAACAGGAATCAATATTATTGGTAATGTTTCCTGGGGCACCCATTTCTGTCAATTTTACCAGACCCCCGAGGATTTGATTGATATTCTGGTTCCTTATTTCAAAGCAGGATTGGAAAACAATGAATTCTGCATGTGGATTACTGCTGAACCTCTAAATGCTAAAAAAGCAAAGGCGAGCCTAAAAAAAGTGACGAGGAATCTGGATGACTATATCGAAAAAGGTCAGATAGAGATCCTGGATTATAGCCAGTGGTATACTAAATCAGGGAAGTTCGATGCTGACGAAATTCTGGATAGCTGGGTTGAGAAAGAGAAACAAGCTCTGGAAAGAGGATTTGACGGGCTTCGCCTTACAGGAAATACTTTTTGGCTTGAAGATAAGGATTGGAGAGGTTTTACGGAGTATGAAGAAATAGTAAATAAGGTCATTGGGAACTATAAAATGCTTGCGGTTTGTTCCTATTCTCTTGACAAATGTGGGGCAACCGAAATCATGGATGTAATTTCCAATCATCAATTCGCTCTTGTCAAACAGGAAAACAGGTGGAAAATCATTGAAAGCTCTAAGCACAAGTGGACGAAGGAAGCACTGAAAAAGAAAACGGAGGATCTTAACGAGCGCGTCAAGGAACTGAATTGCTTATATGGTATCTCTAAACTTGATGAAATTCCTGATATTTCCTTGGATGAGTTAATTCAGGGTACGGTTGATTTAATTCCTCTCTCCCTGTTGTATCCGGAAAATACTTGTTCCCGCATCTTCCTGGATGGAAAAGAATACAAAACAAAAAAATTTAAGGAAACTAACCGGAAACTTTCAAGTGATATCTTTTTACATGACAAACGAATGGGGGTTTTGGAAGTTTATCAGTTAGAGGAAAAACATAAAACAGATGAGGAACCTTTTCTCAAGGAAGAAAGAAGTTTAATCAACGCCATTGCCGAGAGATTGGGACGCATCACTGAAAGATACCAGATCAATGAGTTAGAGCAAAGGAATAGAATAAAATATTATAACCATTTTAATGATGCGCCGATTATGTACGTGATCACTGAAGATCGTAATTCGTTCCCGATAATTGCTGACATTAACAAGCTGTTCCTGCATAAAACCGGTTATTCCAAAGATGAAGTTGTGGGGCAACCGCTTGATAATTTATATGCTCCTGAATCGAGACATAAATCAAGTAAAGGCGGTTATCAACTTGCAACAAACGGCAGTTTAATTGAAGAAAAAAGAAATCTGCTGGCAAAAAACGGGCGGGTCATAAATACTTCGTTCCATGCGCTGCCTGAAAAAGATGATTCCGGCACGGTAACAGGAACACAGGCGGCATTTGTTGATGTAACGGAATCCAAGCGCCTTGAGGAACAGCTTATTCAATCTCAGAAAATGGAGGCCGTCGGCACCCTTGCAGGCGGTGTGGCCCATGATTTTAACAATATACTGACCACCATCATCGGGTATGCTGAGCTTATGTTAATGGATGTCGACACTGATAAACCCTTAAAAGAGGAGATAACGGAGATCAAGATAGCCGGGGAAAGGGCAGCCGCTTTGACCCGCCAGCTCCTGGCCTTCAGCCGCAAACAGATTGTCCAGCCTAAGACTCTGGATCTGAATAACTCATTGACAGGTATAGAGAAGATGATTGTCCGCCTGATTGGAGAGGATGTTAAGGTTATGATGAAGCCGGAATCTGCCTTATGGAAGGTAAAGATAGACCCCGGACAATTGGAGCAGGTGATCATAAACCTGGTGGTCAATGCCAAGGACGCCATGCCCTTTGGAGGCAAGCTCACCATTGAAACAGCCAACATGGATCTGGACGAGAACTATTTTAGCAGGCACGGTATTATTGAAGAGTGGCCAGGCCCTTATGTGATGCTGGCTGTAAGTGATACCGGTAGTGGGATGGACAAAGAAGTTCAGAAACACATCTTTGATCCTTTCTACACCACCAAGGAGAAAGGCAAGGGCACGGGATTGGGCCTGTCCACGATCTACGGCATTGTCAAACAAAACAATGGGTTTATATGGGTCTACAGCGAGCCCGGACAGGGTTCCACCTTCAAGATTTATCTGCCCAAGGTGAAGGGAAGTGTTAAAGCGGAGGAAATAAAACAAACCCCTGTGGAGCATCTCGATGGTTCTGAGACCGTTTTGATTGTAGAGGATGAGGATAGCCTTCGAAAACTTCTGCGAACAGTTCTTAAGCACAGGGGGTACAAGGTTCTGGAGGCTGAAAACGGGGAAGATGCCTTGAGAATAAGCAACGAACATGAAGGGACGATTGATCTGATGATCACTGATGTGGTGATGCCCAAGATGGGCGGTAAGGAAACAGCGGAACGGTTGCAACCGCTCTACCCGCAGATGAAGGTAATTTACATGTCCGGATATACGGACGACTCTATTGTTCATCACGGTGTTTTGGCACCGGGACTTAATTTTCTCGAAAAGCCGTTTTCACCGGAAGGTTTGGCGCGTAAGGTGAGAGAGGTGTTGGATTGTTGATTGGCGATTGTTGATTGGCGATTGGCGATTGTTGATTGGCGATTGGCGATTGTTGATTGGCGATTGGCGATTGTTGATTGTCGATTGTCGATTGTTGACCTTTCGATTGTTGACCTTTCGATTGTTGACCTTTCGATTGTTGATTGGGGATTGTTGATTTGTGATTGTTGATTTTCGATTTGTGGTTGTGTCGTTTTTGTTTTTTCAATCACCAATCGCCAATCGCCAATCATCAATCCTTTGTTTATTTGTGATTATTGATTGAAGGAGGTCGAGGGTTGAATCCTGATGAACTGAAAAAGAGAACCAAGGAATTTGCCCATCGTTGTAAGGAGTTAGCGCTCATCTTAAATTATTTGAATGAAAAGCGCGGTGTTGACTTTTCCGGCTACTGCATCTCTATGGTTGAACGCCGACTCCGGCACCGTTTTTCATCCATAAAATGTGGCAGCTACAAGGATTACCTCAACTATTTGCAAGAAAATCCCGATGAACTTGACAATCTGCTTGATGTCTTGACCATCAATGTGAGTCGGTTTTTCAGGGATACACTGACTTTTGAATACATTGCCGACAGAGTCCTTCCGGCTATTGTTTATGAAAAAAACAAGGCTAATGATAATTCTATACGGGTCTGGTCCGCCGGTTGTGCAAAAGGAGAAGAGGCCTATTCCATCGCGATCCTGATCCATGAATTATTTGAAAAAGAAGCCCTGAAAACCAATATAAGTATCTTTGCCACAGATATTGACAGCCAGATATTAAAAAAAGCAAAAAAGGCAGCCTATCCATTTGAAAGCATCAAAAGTGTTAAATACAGGCTGTTGAAAAAGTATTTCACTTCCGAAGAAGAAACGTATCAATTAATGCCGGTTATTCGGAACCTGGTATCATTTTCGGTTTATGATATCCTTGACAAGAAAAGCTATGCCCCTCCTGAAAGTGTTTTCGGCAGCTTTGACATGGTGTTGTGCCGGAACGTTTTAATCTATTTTGATACCGAACATCAGGATCAAATATTCGACAGGTTATATCGCTCAATGTCTAAAAACGCCTATCTGGTACTGGGTGAAGCAGAGACCCCGTCAACAAATTATCAGGGGCGTTTTAGAAAGGTGAATGAATGCTGTCACATCTATCAGAAAAGATAACGGGAGCATTACCGGTTTGTTAATACTATTCCAAACAATTTTGTTTTATACCTAACTGCAGATCTCGTAACATGATAGAAAAATAGGTCTTTTTTTTGGACATTATCGGGCGTGGTAAAGCCTTCTCGAAGCATAGGTTTCAGGTGTCAGGTTTCAGGATGGCTCTCGCTTTTTCACTACTGACACCTGACACCTGAAACCTGAAACCTTATTTCAAGGCCTTGGTTCAAGAAATAAATATTTTAATGCCTGAGAACCATTTTAACAAACCGGTAATGCTCCCAAGATAACTGTCTGACCGGACATGGTCCAAAATCTTCAGAAAAAGGACGGTAACCCATGGATCTTCTGAACAGAATTACTATCAAAGACAGAATGGCTCTTTCTTTTGCGCTGTTGCTGTTTTTTTTCATTGCTTTTATGGTGTTTGCAATCATCAAAATGAATGATCTGGGAGAATTAACTTCCACCTTGTATGAACACCCGCTGAAGGTCTCAAATGCGGCGCTAAAAGCAAAGGCAGGCGTTATCCGTATGCACAGGAGCATGAAGGATTTATCCATGTCAGATACAGAAATGGAAATACATCAGGCCATTCAAACCGTCCAGTCGGAAGAAAAAGTTGTTTATCAGAATCTTGATATCGTAAAAAGCCGGATCATTGGAAAAGAAGGAGAAGAGCTTGTACATGAGGTGATCGAACTGTTTGCCGGCTGGAAACCGATCAGGGTGGAAGTGGAACAGTTAACCATACAAGGTGATAGAGAGGCTGCCGGACACATTACCAGAACAAAGGGCGCTGACTATGTATATCGCCTGGAACAAAAAATGATGGATCTTACGTCTTATGCCATCGACAAGGCGGATGTCTACATGAAGGAGGCACAGGCCGTTCAACAGCGGGTCTTGAGGCATACGATTATATTTATCATCACCGCCATTTTACTGTCCTTGCTGCTTGCCTATGTTGTAACAAAAAGTATTCTCTCCAATGTGTCCGCACTTAAAAATACCATGTCCGAGGTTACTAAAACCGGCACGCTTATCAAATCGGAACTTGCCGGAAAAAACGAGATATCGGACATGGCGCGACATTTCAACCTGCTGGTAGAAAGGCTGCAAGGCCAGTTCTGGCTTAAAGACGGGCATGCTTCTCTGAATGAGGAGACGGCCGGTGATCTCACCTACGAAGATCTGGTCACAAAAAGTACCAATTTTATATCACGATATGTGGACGCGTGCGCCGGCGCCCTCTACGCTTATGATTCAAAGCGTTCCCTGTGTGAGCTGAAAGCATCGTATGCCTTTGTTGAGGGAAAACACCTTTCCAGTGAATTTGGGCTCGGGATGGGGATCGTGGGGCAAGTCGCCGTTGAAAAAAAACCGATTCTGCTCAAAGGCATCAGCAGAGATGAAGCTTTGGGAAAAACCGGCACCGTCAACGAACCCCCCAAGAATATATATGCCCTGCCGCTGTTGTACGAGAAAAGCTTGTACGGCATATTGGAAGTAGCGACATTTGAGGAGATAACCCCGCTTAAAATTGAGCTTCTGAACATGGCGGCCCCCATCATATCGACAAGCCTTTACACTGCATTACAAGGAAGGCAGATTGAAATTCTTCTGGAATCCACCCAGAAAGCCAATGAAGAGTTGACGGCCCAGGCAGAAGAGTTACAAGCCCAATCTGAAGAACTCCGGCAAACATCAGATGAATTGCAGGGACAGAATGTTGAGTTGGAGCGACAGCGGCTTACCCTGGAAGACGCCGGCCGCATGAAAAGTCAATTTCTCTCGAACATGAGTCACGAACTGAGGACGCCGCTCAACTCCGTCATGGCCCTTTCCCGTGTGCTTATGATGCAGGCAAAGGATAAACTCAACCCTGAAGAGGTCAACTATCTGGAAATCATCGAACGCAACGGTAAAAGCCTCCTCGCCCTGATTAACGACATCCTGGATCTTTCCAAGATCGAGGCCGGGAGGATGGATGTCAATCCGAAACCGTTTTCACTCCGCCAGACTCTGGAAAATATTGTTGAAAGCATCACGCCCATTGCCGGGGAAAAGCAGATTGAGATCCATCAGGACATCCCCGGGGATCTCCCTCTGCTCGAAAGCGATGAAATCAGGGTATCCCAGATCCTGCAAAACCTGATCGGCAATGCCGTCAAATTTACCAACGCGGGAAGTGTGACCGTTTCGGTACAGAGCGACAAGGAAAAGATTGCCGTCCGGATTACGGATACCGGCATCGGTATCGCGGAAAACGACCTTCCGTATATTTTCGACGAATTCCGGCAGATAGACGGGTCTTCATCGAGAAGACATGAAGGCACGGGGCTCGGCCTGGCCATCGCCCGCAAGTCTACCAGGATGCTGGGCGGGGAGATCGCGGTGACAAGCGCCCCGGAAAGAGGGACCACATTCACACTGACCTTGCCCATCGTCTGGCAGGGTACGGCGCCGGTCTATGAACCGATTGTCACCAGAGAACCGTCAGGCGTGAAACCGGCGCGCAAGACCATTCTCGTCGTAGACGATGAACCGGAGATGGCTGCGATGATTTCCCGCTACCTGCTCCAGGAGGGGTACAAAACGGTTACGGCCACATCCGGATCGGAGGCGCTGAAACTCGCTGCCCGGGAACTGCCGTTTGCCGTCACCCTCGATATTATCATGCCCGATATGGACGGCTGGGAGGTGCTGCAAGGCCTGAAGAAGAACCCCGAGACCAGAGACATCCCGGTAATTATCGTCTCCATCTCGGAAGAACGGGAAACCGGCTTTGCACTTGGCGCTGTGGGTTATGTCACCAAACCGGTGTCCAAGAAACAGCTCATATCGGAAATACAGAAGATCGGCAAGCCGGAAACCCGCTCGATCATGATCGTCGATGACAATGATCTTGACCGGCAGGAAATCAGGCGGATCATCGAAGCGGAAGGACTGAAGCCAATTGTGGCCGAGGATGGTGCTGCCTGTCTTGAATTGCTCAAAAAACAGGTGCCTGACGTTCTGGTCCTGGATTTAATGATGCCTGAACCTGACGGCTTTGCCGTTTTAGAGAAAATTCGCGGCAATCCCGGTACCAGGGATCTGCCGGTTATTGTAGTAACGGCAAAAGACCTGACGGAAGAAGACCGCAACAAATTGAGCGGAAATGTCTTTTCCGTGCTGGAAAAAACCGATGCAAAATCCACGACACTGCTCGCAGAACTCAGAAGGATCCTGGTTGATCTTGAAAACCATCCGAAACACTTCGGGATGGAACAACCGGCGGCTTTGCCCCGGATTCTGATCGTCGATGACAATGAAGCGGTGATCATCCAGGTCAAGGCGGTTCTCGAATCCGCCGGTTATGTGGCCGATGTGGCCAGAGGCGGGAAGGAGGCTTTTGATTATGTTTCCCATACCATCCCGGACGGCATTATTCTGGATTTGATGATGCCGGAGATCGACGGTTTTGCGGTGCTGGAAAAGATCCGGAGTACAAAGGCGACAATAAAAATACCGGTTCTAATCCTCACGGCCAAGGATCTGACGCCGGAGGATTTCAAGAAACTCAGCGCCAACCATATCCAGCAGCTTGTGCAGAAAGGTGATATTGACAAAGATAGCCTGCTGTCCAAAGTCCGGTCGATGGTTGAGGGAAAAGAGTACATTGAAACTGGAAACTTGAAACCGGGAAACCAAGACCCGAAACTTGTATCTTTTCAAGCCGAACCGGTGCAAAATCGAAAACCCGGAGGAGATCCTGCTACTATTCTGCTGGTTGAGGACAATACCGACAACATGACCACCATCAAGGCGGTTTTGCAGAACCGATACCGAATCCTGGAAGCGACGGACGGCGAACAAGGATTGCGGATGGCCGAAGAAGTGAGGCCTGACCTGATCCTGCTCGACATGGCCCTGCCCAAGATGGACGGCTTCGCGGTGGTTCTGAATCTAAAGGGTAACATGGAGTTGAGTAATATTCCGGTGATTGCCATGACTGCCCAGGTCATGAAGGGCGACCGGGAAAAGATTCTCGAAGCAGGATGCGATGATTACATCGCCAAGCCCATCGATCCGGAAGGTTTCCTTAAAAAGATCAGCGAATGGTTGGGGGATTGATGCTGGATACTGGATATTTGAAACTTGAAACTTGAAACTTGAAACTAAGGCATCCCTGGTTCTTTCTATTTTGGGTGCATTAGCAGTTTGTTAATAGCTTTCCAAGACTTTTTGGTTTCAGGTTACAGAGGACAGATGACAGAAGTCAGAAGTCAGAAGTCGGAAGTCAAAGGACAGAAGTCAGAGGTCAGAGGTCAGAGGACAGAGGTCAGAAAGCAGAGGACAGAAGTCAGGAGTCAGAAGTCAGAGGACAGAGGACAGAGGACAGAAGTCAGAGGACAGAAGTCAGAAAGCAGAAGTCAGAAGTCAGGAGTCAGAAGTCAAAGGACAGAAGTCAGAAGTCAGATGACAGAAGTCAGATGACAGAAGACAGAGGACAGAAAGCAGGAACGTACTGAACGCGAAACCCGAAACACGCAACGCGCAACCGGCATCTAACAACCAATCTTCAATCGCCAATCAACAATCATCAATCCCAGGTGTCAGTAGTGAAAAAGCGAGAGCCATCCTGAAACCTGACACCTGAAACCTATGCTTCGAGAAGGCTTCACCACGCCCGATAATGTCCAAAAAAAAGACCTATTTTTCTATCATGTTACGAGATCTGAAAGTTAAGGTATTCTATCAATTATAATTAAAATTGGTCGCGCTGAAAGCGCGTTCCGCAACTTTAGCTCACTTTAGGCACTTCAAACTTTTGGACTTCATCTTATACGGGATAGTGTCCAGATAAAAATACGTAATCGTATTTATAAATTAGAGCACTAAGGCATCCCTGGCTCCCTCTATTTTCCAGTTTCAAGTTTCCAGTTTCAAGTTTCCATTTTCCATTTTCAAGTTTCCATTTTCAAGTTTCCAGTGACCAATAACGCTTTACCGCAGGGAGAAATTTTATGCCGAAAATACTGGCCATTGACGACAAACCGGACAATTTAGTTGCCCTGTCCGCCCTTCTGAAGAATCTGATGCCCGGCTGTGCCGTGATCACCGCTCAATCCGGGATGGAAGGGATAGAGAAAGCTGTATCCGAATCACCCGACACTATTTTGCTGGATGTAAAGATGCCGGATATGGATGGCTTCGAAACCTGCCTGAGACTGAAATCCGATGAAAACACAAGGCACATCCCGGTGATTATGATTACGGCCATCAAAACAGACCCCCAGAGCCGGATAAAAGGATTGGAGATCGGCGCCGACGCCTTTCTGGCCAAACCGATTGACCCGTATGAACTTGTTTCACAGGTCAAGGTTGCCCTCCGGATCAAAAAAGCGGAGAATGCCCTGCGGGAAGAAAGAGATTCCCTGGAGCGTCTGGTGGAAGAACGCACCGCGGCACTGGTGGAGGTGAAGGAGTCGGCAAGAGACTTCCTTGAGAATGTCATCAACACAATCGCGGACCCGGTCTTCGTCAAGGATGACAAGCGGCATTTTGTGCTTGTCAATGAAGCGTTGTGCGCAATCGTCGGCCGTCCCAGAGAGGCTCTCCTCGGCAAAGAAGACGGCGATATGTTTCCCGAGGAAGAGGTCGCGGTCTTCCGGAAGATGAATGCCGCTGTTTTGGATACCGGCGAGGAGAATGTAAACGAAGAATTGCTGAGCAACTTGTCCAGCGGAGAGGTCCGCACGATCGTCACGCGCAAGACCCGTTATATCGATCCGAACGGAAAACATTTTCTCGTCGGCGTAATTCGCGACATTACCGAACAAAAGCAACTTGAGAATCGGTTCCGTCAAGCCCAGAAGATGGAATCTATTGGTAATCTGGCAGGTGGTATTGCCCACGATTTTAACAATATCCTGACATCGGTCATAGGATTTACCGAACTGTCGCTTGACGAGGTTGAAAAAGGAACTCACATTGAAGACAATCTTCAAGAGATTTATACTGCAGGAAAACGGGCCAAGGACCTTGTCAAGCAAATACTGGCTTTTGCACGACAATCAGGGGAGGAATTAAAACCGATCCAGGTCGATACCATTGCAACAGAAGTGCTTAAATTTATCAGATCCTCTATTCCCACCACCATTGAAATCAAGCAAAACATCGAAAGTGACTCTTTGATAATGGGCAATGCCACGCAGGTTCACCAGATTCTGATGAACCTGTTCACCAATGCCGCTCATGCCATGGAGGATAAAGGAGGCATTCTTGAGTTCAGCTTGAAAGACGTCTTGATGGATAGAGGCGTAACCCATGAAAAACTAGGTCTAAAGCCGGAGAACTACATTGAAATTAAGGTATCGGATACCGGCACAGGGATCGCTCCTGAAATCATTGGCTCCATTTTCGATCCATATTTCACGACCAAGGGGCCAGGAGAAGGAACCGGTATGGGGCTTGCCATGATCCATGGTATAATTGAGAACTATGGCGGAAAGATTTTTGTCGACAGCAAACCAGAGCAAGGAACGCGGTTTACGATTTATCTTCCGGTAACCGGAAAGCGCCAAGAGCACCGCCCATATGAACCGGAAATGCTCCCTACAGGTAAAGAACGGATCTTATTTGTGGACGATGAAGCCCCCATAGCAAAAATAGGGGACAAAGCTCTTGAAAGACTTGGATACACCGTATCAATAAGGACCAGCAGCATAGAAGCCTTAGCGCTGTTCCGAACAAAACCGAATGATTTTGATCTGGTCATCACGGATATGACCATGCCGAACATGACCGGTGATAGCCTGGCTATCGAACTTATGAAGATCAGGCCTGATATCCCGGTTATTCTGTGTACCGGCTACAGCAAAAAGATATCTGATGAATCGGCTTCAGAAATGGGCATCAAGGCATTTCTTTACAAGCCGATTGTCAAAGCCTATCTGGCAAAAACTGTCCGAAAAGTATTGGATGAGGCCAAGGACTCGACGGGTGCATTACCAGTTTGTTAATGGCTTTCCAAGACTTTTTGGTTTCAGAGGAAATGTAGGTTTCAGGTTTCAGGTGTCAGGTGTCAGGATTGGTTAAGAGGGAAACATGGAGTTTGTAGGTCAACCCTTAATAGGTAAAAAATCCACATTAATAAATAGACTCATTTATGACCATGGAAATGGGAGGAGTATTATGGAACTGAATGTAAAGAATGAAGAAAAAGGGACGCTGGTATCCGTTACCGGCAGAATGGATGCCGTTTCATCGCCTGAGTTCGAAAAGGAACTTAGCAGGTTGATCGATGAGAATAATGTAAATTTTGTCATCGATTTGACTGAACTTGCCTATATCAGCAGTTCCGGCCTCAGGAGTGTACTGGTAACGGCCAAAAAGCTCAAAGGGAACAACGGAAAGATACTGCTCGCATCTCTCCAGGCCGTCGTCAAAGACGTCTTTGAGATTTCGGGATTCAGTACCATTATTCCCATTTATGAATCTGTGGAAGAGGCAATGGCGGCCCTGTAATTCGCGGGGAAGATTTCCCGGATTTTATCACACCGGAATTACCCGCATAACTATAGAATCCGACTATGGATGCATTTTATGAAATCTCTAAAGCTTGCAGCCATTATTGAAAATTTTGATCAGTTTATCTCTTTTGTCCATGCATGCTCCGTAGAATGCGGCTTTGAGGGTAAAAGAGCGGTGGAAATAGAACTTGCCGTGGAAGAGGCCCTGATTAATATATTCAACTACGCCTATCCCGACGGAGAGGGACAGGTGGAGATGCAATGCACCTTGAAGGAGGGCAAAAAATTCGTAATAGAGATTCGTGACAATGGCATTCCCTTTAACGGTCTTTCCCGTCCCGACCCCGATACAACGGCTGATGTCGGAGACAGGGAGATCGGGGGACTTGGAATCTTTTTTATTAAGAAAGTGGCGGATGAGGTGCGATACAGTCGCGATGGCGACATGAATGTGCTTACCATTGTATTTCTGGGGGTGTAAATCAAGATTGTTGGTGATTTAGCTCAAGCAATCCAGGTTTCAGGTGTCAGGTGTCAGTGTTCAGGTGTCAGGTGTCAGGTGTCAGATGCCAGATGCCAGATGCCAGGTGTCAGATGCCAGATGCCAGATGCCAGATGCCAAGTGTCAGGTTTCAGATGCCAGGTGTCAGATGTCAGGTGTCAGGTGTCAGATGCCAGGTGTCAGGGTTAAGGGGGAAACGAGGTGACCAATAGAAGTTTTATGGACGTGGAGGATCTTGAGGTCTATAAAAAGTTGTGTCGATTACACATCGATGTCTGCGACTTGAAGCACAAGTGACCCAAATAAGAGAAATACGAGTTAGGAAGCCAATCCAGGCGCTCCTCAAACAGCGCTCCTGACCAAATCGCCGTAAAAAATGAATCGTTCCCTCAGGACTGGCCCATTACTACTGAACACGTTCACTGACACCTGAAACCCGACACCTGAAACCAGACTTTCGAATTCCGATGGAAAGTAATAAATGACCGCTGTTAAGTGATTAAAGTAATCTGTTCCCCGTAGCTCCGCGAGACGGTGCTGGGTAATCTGTGAAATCTGTGGATCAAAATTATGTTACATGCGAAAATGAAGAAACACTGTAAATTCATAATCTCTGCCGCACTCTTTCTGATTATTATATGTGTGGCACCCGCCAAGAGTGATGACCTGAAAAAAGCATCATTCATACCTCAATGGGTTCCCCAGGCCCAGTTCGCAGGGTACTACATCGGGCTTGAAAAGGGTATCTACAGGAAACACGGTATAGATCTCACCATCATTACCGGCGGACCGGACTATTCGCCATCGGAGCTTCTTACAGATGGGAGGGCGGATTTTGCTTCGCTCTGGCTATCTACTGGAATTCAGATGCGAGCCGGGGGCGAGAAGATCATCAACATTGCCCAGATAATGCAGAGATCGGCATTGATGCTTGTGGCTAAAAAGACGAGTGGCATTGAAAAACCCCGGGACATAAACGGCAGAAAGGTGGGGTTATGGGGCACAGTCTTTCAGATTCAGCCCCGGGCATTTTTGAGAAAATACGATCTTACGGTGCAGGTTGTTCCCCAGTCCTTTTCCGTCAATCTCTTCCTGAGAGACGGTGTCGATGTGGCCTCGGCAATGTGGTACAACGAATACCATACAATTCTGAACTGCGGTATCGATCCCGGTGAGCTGACAACATTTTTCTTCCATGAACATGGTCTCAATTTTCCTGAAGACGGCATTTATGTGCTTGAAGAGACATACAGGAAAGACCCGGCGCTATGCGCGACCTTTGTCATGGCTTCTATCGAGGGGTGGCTGTATGCCTTTGATCATCCCGATGAAGCATTGGCTGTTACTATGCGGAACCTCAAAAAAGAGCACATTCCCACGACCCTGGTTCATCAGAAGTGGATGCTGGAAAGAATGAAAGATTTGATTTTGCCCGAAAGGACTGAGAATGCGGGCATGGGAGTACTCCTCTTTGAGGATTACAGCCGCGTTGCACGAGTTCTGAAAAGCATGGGACTCATAGACTCGGTTCCCGGATTCACCTCCTTTTATAAGATGATCAGAGACAACCATGAAAAATAAAGGATTGGCCTTCAAACTTATACTGCTCATATTGAGCAGCGTCACGCTGATTTTCCTGGTAATTTTCGGCTACAACTACATGTATTCAAGAAAAATCATCATCGAAAATGTCGAAAAAAATGCAATAAATCTTGCCCGGGCAACGGTGAATCAGATCGACGTTGTCCTCAGTTCTGTCGAAAAGGTCCCCGAAAATCTGGCCTATGTCCTTGATCGGTCGCTCTGTGCCGGCGAGGAGCTCAACAATCTTTTAAAACACATTGTCCAAAAGAATGATGAAATTTATGGGTCTGCCATTGCCTTTGAGCCCAAGGCATATAACGGCGAAACAGAGCGATATTCTCCCTATTTTTATAAGAGCGGCGGTGAAATAAAGTATTCCGATCTGGGGACGGCGGCATACCAGTACTTCTTCCAGGACTGGTATCAGATTCCGAAGGAGCTGAACCGGCCTGTGTGGACGGAACCCTATTTCGATGAGGGGGGCGGCAACATAATCATGTCCACCTATTCGGTACCCTTCTACAGAACGGCGGAGGGGAAGAAGGGGATCGCCGGGATCATTACATCCGACATTTCGCTGTCGTGGCTTGAGGAAATAGTCGCTTCAATCAAGATAGCAAAGACGGGGTACGCCTTCCTCATATCCCAGAACGGGACCTTTGTAACCCATCCCAGGAAAGAACTCGTCATGAACGAGACCATTTTCAGCCAGGCAGAGGCGCGGAGAGATAAAGAGCTGAGGAAAATCGGGAGAGAGATGATTCATGGGAAATCGGGTTTTGTTCCCTTCCGCAGTCTCCTGACTGGGAAACTGTGCTGGATGGTCTATGCGCCGCTTCCCTCCAGCAAATGGTCTTTAGGTGTCCTCTTCCCGCAGGACGAACTGATGGCCGATGTGATGCGCCTCAATAAAATTATGATAATCCTCGGCCTGCTCGGTTTTGCCTTTCTTTTCGTCGTCATAGTATCCATTGCCCGATCCATAACAAGACCGCTGCGCGCCCTTGCAGGCGCAGCCGAAGATATTGCGCAGGGAAACCTCGATGTCGCGATTCCCGAGATCAAGACGGGGGATGAGGTGGGAAAACTCGCCCAGTCCTTCGACTACATGA
>Ga0307990_1001129_pt1 | contig 22827 bp, 23 predicted proteins | sample EllFjometagen129_FD_203168 | JGI IMG/M metagenome (GOLD analysis project Ga0307990, IMG submission 203168) | Marine microbial communities from Ellis Fjord, Antarctic Ocean - #129 | ecosystem: Environmental > Aquatic > Marine > Unclassified | place: Southern Ocean | collected 2014-10-08
AGCTACTGAAAAGTCTTAAGCCCTTGCTGGGTTGATTTCGTCGATAATCGTTTAACTCAACAAAACCGGACGCTCTTCATCCGTGGGACATGAGTTGTTCCTATAAACGCAAATCCGAGATGAACCTCTTTTAGCCTTCTTGCAGGACGCGGAATGTTGGAATAGAGGAGTATTGGAGTATTGAAAAAGATCAACAGCACCTCTTTTTTTTCATTCCGCCATTCGACCATTCCATCACGCCATCGTTCCATCATCCCATTCCCCTGTTTACTGCTTGTCAAACAGGGCTTTACCGCCTAATAATCCGTCCAATTGTTCAACAAGGAGTTATTGTCTATGAGTCACAAAAAATCACTCGGTCTCATCTTGGTCATTCTCGGTTTCATTCTGATTGCCCTCGCGGGGCTCCACACGATCAGCAACCCCGAAATCTTTACTCACATTGCTCTGGGACAAGCTGGCGGTAGCTCGGGAGACCCCCTCTCCTACACCATGGCGGATCAACCGTGGATCGATATGCACCCGCTCTACAACACATTGGTAAGCGGCCTCTGGGCCATCGGGGGCGCCGGCCTCATTACTCTTGTTCATATTTCAGCCATTCTGGCAGCTTTTATTCTTATGCTCCGATTCGGAAAGAACTGGGGCGGCCCGCTGAGTCAGGGACTCTCCCTTCTCCTGTGCACATGGCTCTTGCTTCCCGTGTTCAATCCGGGACCGACGGCCTTTTTTCTATTGTTCACGACCCTATTTTTGACCCTGCTCTACCGGGTTAAAAACTTCACCCTACTCGCCGGGTTGCTCCTAGTTCTTCAGATCCTCTGGACCAACATGCATCCCTCCTTTCTCTTGGGTCCGATCCTGATCCTTGTCTTCGCCATTGAAAACTGGCAGGAAACCCACAGTACAGGGCGCACCTCGATGGTCACCCCGCTGACCAACCGCCTCTTTGCCCTTTCTGCCGCTGCTCTAGTGGTGACCCTGATCAACCCGAATCTGATTAACCTGCACCGTCACATTCTCTCCAACTGGACAGTTCTAACCGGCACCGACGGACTGGAATGGATTTCCCTCTTTAGCAGCGGATTCCCGCAAGGCTTCATCAGCAGCCTGACCATCTTTGCTCTAATCCTTGGTGCGGGTGGACTCATTACCCTTCAGAAAAAACTGCCGGTCATGATCACCCTACTGGCTCTCGTCGGCGCCTTCCTAACCGTTCGCTCCATCGGCTCCCTACAGTCCTTTTCCCTGCTGGCCTTCCCGTTCCTGATTCTCAGCTTCAGCGCCATCGGCGAATATCTCACCCGAACTCTGACCACCGCCCTTAAAGCCACGGAAAGCACGCTGAACAACTTGATGACAATCCTTGTTCTGATTGTGATGGTGTTCACCGTTGGCGCGATCGTTACAAACGGGGCGCACACCAACATGGGAAGTGCCTCTAGCTTTGGCTTGGGTGTTCAAGAAGATGCCTTCCCGGTTGCGGCCATTGGAATTCTCGAACGAGACGACTTTCCAACACGCATCATGAATGTGCCCCACGATGGTGGATATTTGGCCACGCAAAACCCACAGAGTAAAATCTTCTGCGATACGCGCACCTCATTCTACGGCTCTGATTTCTATAAAATGGTCAACAAGGCCCTTCTGGGTCAGGCTGGAGCCTGGAAAACGATCCTGTCCGACTGGAACCCCCATGCGGTCGTCCTGAACGCGGGCTGGCTGGATTCCGGTGCACTAGCCAACCGTCTGATCTCTTCCAAAGCTTGGAAAATGGTCTACTTTGACGGGGCGACCATCATTCTGATTCGCGACCTGCCCGAATATGAAACGCTCATCAACGACCCCAGCATCCAGCAATACGGCGGTCACGTTCTCGAAGAGGCTCGCCAAACGTACCAAAAAGGAAACAACGGTCTATTAAGAACGGGAAACTCCTCACGCCTCGTGGGAGCCGGTGGCCTCTACCTCGCTCTCAACCGCCCTGCGGAAGCCGAAGCGGTCTATTCACTCTTAGTGAAAAACAGCCCGAATATGGCAACCGCATGGCTCGGCCTCGGGCAGTCGCTGATTCTCCAGAAGAAACTTACCCAAGGTATCGGCTACATGGAAACCGCCGCCGCCATCACCCCGCGCAGTGCACGGGTCTGGATGGGTCTTCTGCAGGCCTACCGCATGAAGAACGACGAACCCAACGCCCGCAAAGCCGCCGAGCAACTCAACAAATTCTTCCAAGCTGAGGAGGCGACGGTGGAGCAGCAGGAAGCCGCGACACAGAAAAAGAAAGAGGCGGAGGCCAACGCCGCCGCTCCGCAGACAGAAAACGGACTCGACCTTCCGTCTGAACTGAAATAAGCGAACAGAGCGTGTTCACGAAACGCCCCGGATTTCCGGGGCGTTTTTTTATGGCTAGAGCATTTCATGACTGAAACACCGCACAACCCACCCCGACCTGCGGCCACCCCTCTCCCGAGGAGGGGAATCCAAAAGCAATGAAGCACGGTCCCCTCCATTGGAGGGGTGCCGGAACGGCGGGGTGGGTTCTTCGTTTCTGCACGGCATCTCAACCGTTACGCTCTAGAACAACCGCGACTTCGCCGTCGGCTGATGGTTCTCAAACAGGTGCGAATAAGCAAACAAGGCAACCCCTCGGCAGCCCGCCCGGCGGGACACCTCAATTTGCCGCCGAATCTCCCCCGCATCGCCCGCACAATTGATGCCGACCACCAGCTGCCGGCCCGTGGACCGGCGACCCAAAGCGTGCTTCATCTTGCTGAGTCGTTCGTCAAAAAGTGAGGCATTATAATTCATCGGCACCAGCCAATCGACGGCTCCTGTTTTCGCCCAATGACGGCTATCCTGAAACGCCGTGTGATACCCCGTCGCAAAATCGGCCAGCACACTGGACGAAAGAATGGCATTCGGATTTCGGGCCTTAAAGACTCGGCGAAGGTCCTCCACGATCTGCGAAACCGACGCGCGGCGAAACGCATCCCACTTTTTACGTGAAGCTGACCGCCCCATTTTTCCCAGCGAAACCGGATCAAACGAGAAGCTCGAGTGCGCCTTGATTTGCTTCACCGACGCGTTCCGATACACCTCGCGGGCGACATCCTTGTAGTCGTACGGAAAACGAATGTAGTCGAGATGAAGCCCCGCAAGTTCATAACGCGCCAGCTCGGCGGCAATCTGCGAAAGATGAGTGCGAACCTGCGGATGCGCCGGATTCAAAAAACTGTACCATGCGCTCGTCGGCTTCATCCGTGCGCCGGTCGAATCGACCATAAACCAGTCGGGATGCGCCGTCCAAAGCTGACCCGCCGCGCGCGGCGGCTCCGCGAACCCCCGCCAACCGGGCAACACATTGATGTAGGCATGGAGCCGAACATGATAGCGCTTCGCCCAGTTTGCGGCCATCTGAAGCGGATCCCATCCCGGATCGGTTCCGGTTGCGGACACATCCTTGCCCGAGAGCTCAAACGCCCACGGCTCAACCCGGCTCGGGTAAAACGCCGTCCCGTTCCCGCGAATCTGAAAAAAAATGTCGGTAAAGCCTGCCTGTGCGCAGTTGACGATGATCGACGAAACATCCGTCGGCGACTTGTAATCATAGCGCGTCACCCAGATCGCGCGCACCTCCGACCGGGGCGACGGTTTAGATCCAGCACATAAAACAGCGGGCAAAAGAAGAATCAGAGACAAAAGAGAATGCATTTTCATCCGCGGAGCTTACCTGTTTTTTCCCAACCATTGGAAAAATATTCCAACTTTTCTCCAACCCTTGGAACGAAACCATACATTGCAAGGTATGGTTTCGCTGTTTTTTCCAATGGTTGGAAAGCAACTACGTTGTGGCTTGCTGTTTTTTCTAATCCTTGGGAAAATGCTCTTCGAACTTTCCAATCCTTGGGAATTTATGCCGCCCAAGGCGGTAACGGAGAACATGATGAATGAACTGATGATGCCAATGATTCTGGGTAACGTGATGTACACGTTCACCGAGAGTACGATACCGGGAAAGGTGATCGTACTGATTCTCCTCGCCAGTTCCATCGGGGCCTGGCATGTGATGGCCACGAAGATGCTCCAGCTTTCGCGCGCCCGCTCAGGATCCAATCGTTTTCTAAGCCTCTTCCGCAAAAAATCCAGCCCGTTTGATACAGGGGTGCGAATTCCAGAAAGCCCGCTGAATGCCATCTACGAAGCCGGATGCTCCGCGGTTGCTACCGAAGGCGGGGATAACCTGACGTTGCATCAGATTGAATCGGTGCGCGCCGTGGTCGACCGAACCATGGCCGACGAGGCGCTGAAGCTCGAAGATCAGATGGGCCTGCTCGCCACCGCCGTGAGCGCCTGCCCGTTTCTCGGCCTGCTCGGAACGGTTTGGGGTGTGATGGATGCCTTCGGCGGCATGGCCGCTTCAGGCGCTGCAACGCTTTCGGCGGTTGCTCCGGGGATTGCAGGCGCACTGCTCACCACCGTGGTCGGACTGCTCGTCGCCCTGCCCTCGGCCATCGGCTATAATCTGCTCACTTCGCGCATCCGGCATCTGGCGGTGCAGATGGATAATTTTTCGCAGGAGTTTGTGATCGCCGTGCAACAGCACTTTAGTGCAATAGGTGAATAACCATGGGAAGACGAAAAACCAGCCTGGTAGCACTCAAGGAGATCAGCGAGATCAATATGACCCCGCTGATGGATCTCACCTTTATTCTGCTGATCACCTTTATCATCACCTTTCCGCTGATTGAGCAGGGCATTCCGGTCAACCTGCCCAAGGGGTCGGCCGCCGATCTGGACAACCCAGACTCGCTGAACATCACTATTGATGCGCAGGGCGTTCTTTTTCTCGACGATGCAACGGTCAGCCTCGAGGCGCTGACCGGCGAAATGCAGCGCACCGGCGAGCTTGCGCCGGACACCACCGTTTATGTGCGGGCCGACGAGCGCATCGATTACGGCCGCGTCGCCGAGGTGATGAAGATTTTGTACGATGCAAAGATCACCCGCATGGCTCTGGTGACTCAGGCGGAGGAATAGGTGATGTTGAAGAGCCCCGCCAACAAACTATTCTGGTGGATCTTCGGGATTCATGCCGCTGTGATCGGCGGCCTGCTGATTGCTCCGCTGTTCCACCGCCGCCCCCCCAAAGAGATCGTCACCTTTGTCGAGTTTGTCAGTGAACCTCCGCCGGCTTTGCCCGTTGTCGAGACGCCTGTAATAGAAAAAGCGGTCGTTGATCTTCCTGCCCCAACCAACAGAGTTGAAAAGGTGAAAACTCCGGAAAAGCCAAAATGGAAACCCGCCCCAGTGGTTCGGCAAAACAAGCGTGTGACAAAGACCTCCGAAAAACCTGCGCCTGTCACACCCTCAAAAAAGCGAGTTACATCCAGCGATATTCGAAACGCTCTGGGTTCTGGAGGCGGAGTGGTGGATCCGCACGGAGCCTATTACAGTAGCGTGCGGGAACGAACGTACGGAGTCTGGCAGGTTCCGGGCGGCGTGGCGTACGGCCTTTCGGCCCAGGCCTCCATCACCATCGGGGCCGATGGATTCATCTCGAACCGCCGGCTCATTCGTCCGTCCGGAAACACCGCGTTCGATCAATCCGTGCAAAGCGCTCTGAATACCCTCAACCGCCTGCCCCGCCCCCCCGCCGACCTGCCCAGCCGGACGATCACCATCGAATTTGTGCCCCAATAAAGTGAATCGACTTCCAACCTTTGGAAAAATTCGCTAGAAACTGGGGCTATGAAACATGTCCTTCTTTTAAGTCTCTTCGCCCTGCTCATCGCCCCCGGCTCCCAGGCACAGGTGCGCGTGGTTAAATCAGCCGACCGCAAAATCACCCTCGATGTTTCGGGATTGCGCGTCGTAGGCGATGCCGCCTCGCAACGGTTTTTCCAAACCTTGGAAAAAGACCTGCGTCTCTCCGGCTGGCTCGAACCGCGGCGCGGTAGCGGGGAACTCTATCTGAGCGGAAGCGTCGGAGCCAGCGGTCGAAAACTGAAGGTGATTGCTCAAGTCGCCCGCCGCGGTGAGTCCACCCGAATTTTTTCCAAAAGCTATTCCATTGAGACCGATCGCGCGCGCACCCTCGCCCACCGCGTGGCCGACGACCTCGTCGAAGCCATCACCGGCCACAAAGGAATTGCCTCAACAAAAATCGCGGTGGTGGGAACCCGCTCGGGTGCCAAAGAGCTTTATCTATGCGATGCCGACGGCGGAAACCTGCAACAAATCACCCGCGACCGGAAAATCATTGTCGGCCCCAACTGGGGACCAAACGGCGACTCGATTGTTTTCACCTCTTTTGTGCGCGGGTTTCCCGATGTCTACAAAATCAACCTGCGCAAAGGCCGCCGCGACCGGGTCGCAGGATACCCCGGCCTCAATACGGGCGGAGCTCTCTCGCCCGACGGAAAAGAGTTGGCGCTGATTCTCTCAAAAGACGGGAATCCCGAGTTGTACATCAAAAACATCCGAAGCGGAAAGCTCCAGCGACTCACCAGCACCCGACGCACCACCGAGGCCAGCCCCTGCTGGTCGCCCGATGGACGACAATTGGTCTATGTCTCCGATCAAAGCGGAACGCCCCAGCTCTACATCATCGCCCGCGCAGGGGGACGTCCGACGCGCCTCAGCAACCGGGGGTCCGAGAATGTTGCGCCGGACTGGGGGCCCAACGGACTCGTCGTCTGCGCCAGCCGTTCCGGCGGACGGTACGTGGTCGCCATCATCCAACCCGCAACCGGACAAACCACCTATTTGACATCTGATGGCGCCGATTATGAAGATCCATCATGGGCTCCCGACGGCCGACATATCATCGCAGCCCGCTCGGTGAACTATCAATCCAGCCTCTACCTCCTTGACACGGTGAACGACCCTCCGGTAGCTTTGCTCCACGGCGGTGGAAACTGGCTTTCGCCCGCTTGGTCGCCGAGATAAATAATACCGAAATAGGGGTAGGTCATCATGAGAAAAAATAGTTCTTTCCTGAGTCTAATACTTTTACTGATCGTCGCATCATTGACCGGATGCAAAAGCCCAAGCCTAAATCCAGCCGGAGTTTACGGATCCGGTGTTGTGGGTGAATACAGCATCCCGCTAGCGAGCCGTTTCACGGGGGGCTCCGAACATGTCGGTATGTTTGAACCGGTTTTGTTTGCCTACGATAGCGCTCAGGTGAGCTCCGGGGAACGGGCAAAAGTAGAAACCGTCGCAAGCCACCTCAAACAGAACCCATCCGATGCCATTATTCTTGAGGGACACTGTGATGAACGCGGAAGCCGTGAATACAACTTGGCCCTCGGCGAACGCCGCGCCCTAGCCGTTCGCACCTATCTGATCAGTCTCGGCATCGCCAGCGACCGCACCCAAACCAAAAGCTACGGCGAAGAAAACCCAGCCACACCGGGTCATGATGAGGCCGCATGGAACCAAAACCGACGCGGTAAATTCGTGCTCTACTACTAGAGACGATCCGCCCACCCCCTTTTTTGAAGTGACCTTTTGATGCTGAGTCTTTTTCTATACCCCGTACTGATGCAGCTGCCCATGGCCGAAGCCGGGCAGCTGCTCTTGGTGATAGGCATCTCCTTTGCCATCATCACCCTGATCAGTAGCACAGCCCGTTTCCACAAAATGATTCAACTCGGTGAAGAGGCTCTCACCTCGGTCGATGACTGCAACGACTTCTTCTTTATTCAGGTCACCCGCTACCTCAGTAAAATCAATCGTGCATCCTCTGGTTTTATCATTTTCATTATCCAGTTCCGTAGCGACCAATCCGAGTTGCGCCCTGTCCAGGAACAAATGCTCCAAGGACTAAAACACATCATTCGGGAGGACTGTGATAAGGCATGCCTGTTTCGCGAGGACTGTGTGGCGGCCCTGATCGACACCGAAGAAGGAAAAACCGAAATGATGGCGAGCCGAATGGCGAGCGAACTGCAAAGCCTTGTGGACAGCCTCCCAAACGTGTTCTCATTTCGAGGTGGAGTCTCCTCGTTCCCTCTCCACGGCCAACACTCTCAACTTGTCATTGATGCCGCTAGCGAAGCCATGGCGCAGGCTGATTTTGAAAACACATATCCAATCCGTATTGCCCTGACCCCTGAACTCGAAGAAGAAGAAATCGAAACCTCCGAGGAAATCGGCGAACTCAGCCGTGAAGATAAAAATACCGCGCTCGACCCCCTCACCGGGGTTCTGGAACCAACGGTGGTCGGTTCATACTTCCGCAAGTATTTGTTCGAAATCCGACGAAAAAAAGACCCTGCCGCCGTGCTTTGCATTGGGATCAACCGCATCGATAATATCATCAATCTATACGGAGAAGACGCGGCGGATGCCGTCATTTCCGGTGTCGCGAAACTCATCCAGCAATTGACCCGAGACTGCGACCTGATCGGACGATACCACCGGGATGACTTTCTCGTATTAGCCACCTGTACCCTCGAACAGGGTGAAATGATCGGTCTGCGCATTCGCGAAGCCGTTCAAAAAAAGAATTTCCTATTCGAAGGAAAGTCCATCAAAACCTCCATCGCAATTGGAATCACTGGGCACCCTGAACACGGGAAAAATCTGCGAGACCTTTTCCGCGGCGCCTATGGCGCACTCGAAATCGTCCGCGGATGGAACACCAGTTCCTGTCTGGTCTACGATCCCGCACAGCACGCTAAAAAGATCAATCATGAGCAAACCACTTAAACTTGGCGTCAACATCGACCACGTAGCTACCCTTCGGCAGGCGCGCGGAACTCTCTACCCCGACACGCTCGAAGCCGCAAAAATCTGTGCAATGGCCGGTGCCGACAGCATCACCATCCATCTGCGCGAAGACCGCCGCCACATTCAGGACTTCGATGTCTACCGCCTCACCAAAGACTGCCCCCTACCCATCAATCTCGAAATGGCCAATGCCGACGAGATCGTTGAAATCGCCCTCGAAGTCCAACCCGCCGAAGTCTGTCTCGTTCCCGAAAAACGACAGGAGCTGACTACCGAAGGCGGCCTCGATGTCATCAGGAATTTCCAACCCTTGGAAAAAACCGTTCAACGTCTCCAAGACAATGGCTCGATCGTCAGCCTCTTTGTTGAGCCCGACGAAAAAACGCTCGAAGCCTGTGCCAAAACCGGTGCAAAAGTTGTTGAACTTCATACCGGTTCTTTCTGCGATGCAATCCATCCCGAAAAAGCGGAAGCCTTACTCGCCAAGCTCGTCCATGGAGCCGAATGTGCACACGCCCTCGGCCTGCAGGTCAACGCTGGGCACGGCATTCACCTCGGCAACCTCTCGGATATCCTGACGATCCCTCATGTAGATACGCTCAACATCGGCCATAGCATCATCGCCCGCGCCGTTTTCCAAGGGTTGGAAAACGCTGTACGCGAAATGGTCGAAGCCATGAACCCAAAAGCGTAATCCATGAACTTCACCGCCATCGACTTTGAAACGGCTACAGGGAAACGAAGCAGTGCCTGCGCGGTCGGCATCGTCACCGTCGAAAACGGCGTCATTACCGAAGAATACTATTCACTCATCCAGCCCCCGGACAACGCCTACATCCACTGGAATATCGCGGTGCATGGCATCCGCCCGCAGGACACCGCGAACGCCCCCGCTTTTTCAGATGTCTACCCCGAGATCAAAAAAAGACTTCAAGGCCGCACCCTTGTCGCCCACAACGAATCCTTCGACCGCAGCGTCCTCAAGCGCACCATGGAGCACTACACCCTCGACTATACCGAGCTCGGCCTCACCGAGCGTTGGGAATGCACCATGCGCATTTATAAAGCCAAAGGGTTTATTCCCTACAAGTTGGATGCCTGCTGTAGCCGGATGGACATTCCGCTCAAACACCACGAAGCCCTCTCCGACGCCATCGGATGCGCCCACCTCTACCTGCGGCGCTAAATCAAAAGAAAGCCCTCTCGGTTGATACGTAATTTGTTCTTCACCTTATGCGCATATGCGCATAAGCTAATAACCATGAACTACCAACAGGCAAAAGAACGGGCGAAGGTACTGAAAGCACTAGCACACCCCATGCGTATTCTCATTGTTGAGGCGTTAGAAAAAAAGGATCTGTGCGGACGCGATCTGTGCGCACTGGGGACCATCAGCCAATCCAATGTATCCCGTCATCTGGCCATGCTTAAGCGGGTCGGGATTATCAGCGACCGGCGAATCAATATGCGGGTGATGTATCGGCTGGAAACGCCGAGTGTCCTCGAAACGCTGGAACCCGCAGCCAAAGCCGTTCGCAAAGACATCCAGCGTCGGACAAAACGCACAAAAACCATATAGCACCTCTCCCCTTTTTCATTCGACGACAAAACGGTTCGGCGCGTATCCTGTGCCTATGAAAACCATCTCCGCAGAAGAAATGCACGAACTCGATCGCCGAACCATTGAAGAGTTCGGCACACACGGCGATGTACTCATGGAGCGCGCCGGAGAAGGCGTCGCCGGAATCGCACTCGATATTCTCGACGCCCGAAGGGGGCACTCCGTTCTACTGATTGCCGGCACCGGCAACAATGGCGGCGATGTGTTCGCCGCCGCCACCGCTCTAGCCGCCGCCAACGTGGGTGTTGACGTGTGGATTTGCGGGTCGCAGCGGAAAATTAAAGGCGACGCGGAATATCACCTCAAAAAGATGATCCGCGCAGGCATCACCCCGAAAGAAGTAGAACGCGAAGAGGATCTATTCCCCGACAGTCCGCCGAACCTGATTATCGACGGCCTGCTCGGTACCGGATCGAAAGGTGCACCGCGTGGGTTTATGGCCCTGCTGATCAACTGGATATGCATCGAAGCACAAACCGCCTTTGTACTTTCCATCGATATTCCATCAGGTATCGACGCCGACACCGGCAATGCCGAAGGCCCCGCCGTCGAAGCCGATCTAACCGTAACGCTCGGCCTGCCGAAAACTGGCCTAATCTGCGAAGCGGCCCTCCCCTATGTCGGGCGATTGGAACTCGTGGACATCGGCATCCCGATCGGCTACACCGAGGCGGTACAGGGCTGTCTGGACGCGGAACTGATTGACCGCACCGACATCTTTCTGGGTCGCCGCGATAACGAATCCCACAAAGGGAGTTATGGTCACGTTCTGCTCATCGGCGGATCCAAAGGATTTACCGGAGCCATCGCAATGGCCGCCCGCGCCGCGTTACGCTCCGGCGCGGGACTCGTCAGCATTTTGACCCCTGAAGAAGTTTATCCCGTCGTCGCGCAAGCCGCGGGCCCTGAAGTGATGACACACAGTTTTCCAACCCTTGGAACTTTAAAGGTCGATTTCTCCAAGCATTGGAAAAAAGTGACCGCCGTTGTTGTCGGTCCCGGCCTCGGAGAATCTCCGGAACTGATCGAACAGCTTCTGAAACATTGCACCGTCCCATTGGTGCTCGATGCCGACGCGCTCTGCGTTCCCCCGAAAAAAATTTCCGAAGCAAACTGTCCGGTCGTGCTGACTCCGCACCCCGGCGAGTTTGAGCGACTCTTCGGCGCACGGGTGGTTGACCGCTGGGGTCAGGCGTACCAGGCCGCCGAACAGACCGGCCAAACCGTTGTGCTCAAAGGAGCCGGAACCGTCGTCGCCCAACAAAACGAAAAAATAGGAATCAACCTAACGGGTAATCCTGGCATGGCAACCGGCGGCTCCGGCGATGTGCTCGCGGGAGTGCTGGGTGCATTTCTTGGGCAAGACATGGACTCGTTTGAAGCCGCTAAAACAGCGGTTCATTTGCACGGACTGGCCGGAGACATCGCCGCAGAACGAATGACGCAGGAAGCCCTGATTGCAACGGATATAATTGAAGCCCTGCCCACCGCGTTCCGCGTCGTCCGGTTCAGCTAAACAGCGCGGCGGCGATTTTATCCGCAGTCTCTTCGAGCGCTTCGTCGCTGTAGGGCTTCATCGGTAGTTCCCCCCAAACGGGCGCGGGCCAGGCCGGATCGGTTTTGTAGCGCACGATGTGATGCACATGCAGTTGCGGAACCCTGTTACCGATGGCCGCGATGTTCATTTTGTCGGCCTCAAAAAGATCCGCCAGTATTGCAGAAAGAAACGCCGACTCTTCGGCTAACAGACAGCGATCCTCAATGGATAACTGATGAATCTCCGCGAGCCCTTCGCGCTCTGGAACGAGCAGTACCCACGGATAGTTGCTGTCGTTAATCAAACGAATCTGGCATAGCCCAAAGCGGCCGATCAGAACCGAGTCATTTTCCAAGACTGGATGAAGCTCAAACATCATTCGTCATATTTGCGGGTTGGCGGGTTGCCTGAAGAACCGTCTGCCAAATCCACCGATCCGGCTCCACCTGTTTACGATCCCCGATCAGCGGAATCGGCAAATGAACGAGGCGATGGTTATGCAGACCGACGATCATATTGGTCTTTCCGGCCATTCCTGCATGCATCGCATTGTTACCGAGAGTCAGACAATATTCCGAGTCGTTGGCGCTGGCGGGCGTGCTGCGGATTGAGTAGCTGGGATCAAAGTATTTCACATTGATCTCGGCGCCCTGCTCCGCGAAACATCGTTTCAAGTCATCGCGTAAAAAGGTTCCGATATCGCCCAGCTTCGTATTGCCGGACTTATCTTGCCCCTCTTTGTGTTGCACCAGATTTTGTCCTGCACCTTCCGCCACCACGATCACGGCGTGATCCTTCTTTTCCAGGCGCTTACGCAGATGCTCGTAGAACCCGTTGGGGCCTTCGAGATCGAATGGCACTTCCGGAATCAGGCAGTAGTTCACGTTGCTATTGGCGATCGCGGATGAGGCAGCGATCCAACCGGACTCGCGGCCCATCAACTTGACAAGGCCCACGCCGTTGCGATAGGCCTTGGCTTCGGAGTGTGCGCAGTTGATCACATCCCATGCGCCTTCCACGGCGGTTTCAAATCCGAAGGAGCGCTCCACGAGGGCAATATCATTATCGATCGTTTTCGGCACCCCGATCACCGCAATATCCAGCCCCTGCTTCGCCACCTCTTCTTGAATGTCGCGGGCGCCGCGCAAGGTGCCATCGCCACCAATGGTGATCAGGATATCCACCTTGTAGTGCTTGAGCGTATGAACGATTTCTTCCGTATCTTGCGAGCCACGAGACGATTTCAGAATGGTGCCACCCTTTTCATGGATGTCGTCTGTATTCACGGTGGTCAGCTCAATCGGAGGATGAAAATATTTGGAAACCAGTCCTTCATATCCATACTGGAACCCGAGCACCTTTTTGACCCCGTAGCCCTCCAGCGCGCAGAAGGTCACGGCACGGATTACATCGTTGAGTCCGGGGCACAGCCCGCCGCAGGTCACAATCCCAACCGTGACGTTTTTGGGGTTAAAGAAGATCTTCTCTCGCGCACCCGCCAGCTGAAAAAACTCGAGCTCATCAATGGAGGCCGCTTGTTCGATATCACGAGCCAATGAATGACGAATCACGCCGTCTTCATCGCTATAGAACCGCTGGCGTTTCGACTTAAAGGGCGAATCGACTTTGCATTCGCCCAGCGTATCAATTGAAATAATTTTGCTCATAAAAACCCCTTAAAACTGTGAGAGGAAGCGGACGTCGTTTTCGTATAGATTACGAATGTCTTTGATGCCGTACATAATCATGGCAAGGCGTTCAATGCCCATGCCAAAGGCGAAGCCGGTGACTTTTTCAGGATCGTAACCGACCTTTTTGAAGACTTCGGGGTCGACCATGCCCGCGCCGAGAATTTCGATCCAGCGGGCTTTGCCACCGACTTCAAAGAAGAAGTCCACTTCGAAGCTCGGCTCGGTGAAGGGGAAGAAGTGCGGACGGAAACGGATTTTAACATCTTCGCCAAGGAACTGTTTAGCGAAATAAGAGAGCGTGCCCTTCAGGTCAGCCATCGAAACATCTTCGCCCACGAAGAGCCCTTCCACCTGATGGAAGTTGGCGCTGTGCGTGGCATCCGGCGTATCGCGGCGGTAGCAGCGGCCCGGCGCAATAATACGGATCGGCGGAGTGTGGCTTTCCATGTAGCGCACCTGCACCGGCGAGGTGTGGCAGCGCAGCAGATCGCCACTATTCAAATAGAAGGTGTCCTGCTCATCGCGCGACGGATGGTCGGCGGGCGTATTGAGCGCATCGAAATTATTCCACACGGTTTCGATGTCCGGCCCGTCAGCGACGGTAAAGCCGAGGGTCTGAAAGATTTCCGTGATGCGAGCGGTCACTTTGCTGATCGGATGCTCGGAACCCAGTGCGGGCCACTGTCCTGGAAGGGTCGGGTCGAAGGCGCCGCCCTTTTTCGGTCCGGCCGACAAGGTGGACTGCTTTTCTTTAATCAGCGCAGTCAGTTCCTGCTTCAGCTCATTGGCGCCTTTACCAAACAGCGGCTTCTCTGCGTTCGGCACATCTTTAAGCTGCGCCATCACATCGGTCAGCAGACCTTTGCGGCTGAGATACTTAATACGCACCTCTTCGAGCGCGGCGGCATCCGCCGCCCCGTTCGCTTCAGTCAGCGCCGTTGTCTTGATCTGATTGAGCTCTTCTAAGTTCATAGTCTGTCCACTTTTTGTCGCCCGTGCGCCGCGAAGCGCTGTACTGCAATGCTGTTGCTTTCAATATTTGGAAACGCGGTGAGGACACCGCGTCTACGTTTTCCAAGGTTCGGAAAAGTTAGCGGTTAAAGCTTCCAATGTCTGGAACTTTTGAACTATTTTTTCCGTTTTCCTTTTTCACGATATTTAGGATATTTTCCAATGGTTGGAAACATTTTCCCACCCATTGGAAAGGCGCGGTCAACGCCCGCGCCTACAGAATCCGATCTGTAGCCACCCGCGATGAGGGCGGCCTTATTTGAGGGCCATCTGGATGAAGATCATCACGAAGAGCGCAACGGTTTCCACAATCCCGAGGGTGGTGAGATAGTTTCCGAAGCCCTGCCCGGTTTCACCGAGAGCATCGGAGCCGGCTGCGCCGACTTTGCCCTGATACCAAGCAGACATGCCCATCGCGATTCCGCCGAGGATCCCTGCGCCGAGTACGGCCGGCCACATAACAGATGCGCTTGCGAGCAGTGCCATTTTGTTAAAGGCGAGCAGGAGCAGCAGGCCATAAATGGTCTGCGAAAGCGGTGCGCCGATGAATACCAGCAGGATGAAGGGCGCCGGTTTGTTTTGCGCGTAGCACTTTTTCCAAGCGCCGATTCCGGCCATGCCGGCGGTTCCGGTTCCAAGTGCTGATCCGATAGCTGCAAATGCGAGCGCAGCGGCTCCACCGAGTTTGATCAATGCGGGTGCGTATGATGCGTCCATTGTATGTCCTCCATTAATTTGAATGTCTAAACTTAATTTATTTCCACAGGTCTTAAAAAACCAAACTTGTACCACGGATGGCAGAGCCGTCCCACGGATCAGGAACGGTGTAATTCCGTTTTTATTCATCCGCGGGGAATATTCCTATCGTTTGGTGTTTTTTAAATTATTATTTTCGTCTGAATTCTTCTTTTTCTGCTCGTTTTGAAAAGGGATTAAAGCGTGTTCCTGCCCATTCGACTCCGGCGTGTCCGGAAAACTCGAGCGTGTTGAGTCGGATGCCGTGAACCATGACGCCCATGGCACCGAGAATAATGTTCAAGCCGTGACCGGCAAAAAGAATCAGCGCCGCACCAATGGATCCGATGCCGCTGAAGCCGATATCCATCGCCATACCGTTGAAGGCCTGGGCAATCGCGAGGGAGGCCGCGCCCACCGCATAGAGGCGGACGTAGGAAATGATATCGACGAAGTTATTGATGATATCCAGCACAAGAGTCACGAGGCCAAAATAGGATTTGGTCAAAATTAGGCTGATGACAATCAGTAGAATCCCTGTGCCGAGCAACGGCATCTGGGTCGCGACAATCCACGCGGGAAGTTTCATATAAAGCACCATCTGCAAGACCACGGAAAACAGGGCCCACGTTGAGCAAAGCCATCCCAGATCGGTCAGCGCCGCCCACGAATTGATTTTCCGAATCAGGTTCCATCCATGCGCCAGTGTTAAATGAAGGGTTCCTATGGCGAAACAAATGAACATGACATGGTTGGCGGCAAGATCTGAATTCCAACCGGCGGCAGTCTTTCCGGTTAGATAGTTGCTCGACAACCCTGCAAGCGGAGCGGGCAGTGATTCGAGGGCAATCCCAAAGTAGTTTCCGGTCAACATGCCGAAGACCACGCAACAGGCACTCATCAACAACAATAAGTTCAACGCGGGCTGCGCGGTTGCGTTGCCCCGGGTCTTCTTTTTTCCAAACAGGCTCAAGCCGATAAACAACAGTCCATATCCCGCATCCCCAATGAGGAATGCGAAAAAGATACTGAGAAAAATGAGAAATAGTGCGCTGACATCGAGTTCTTTATAGCCGGGGATCACCCCGATCATATCGAGCACGGCCTTGACGGGAGAGACCCACTTCGGGTTGCGCAAAAGGGTCGGCACGTCATCATCTAACGAAACATCTTCAACGAGCAAAGCCCAGCCCTGTTTTACAGCGGTCGCGCGCAGAGTTTCTTCCTGCTCGGCGGGGAAGAATCCGCGCAAATAAGTGACCTCTTCGGTTTTTCCCATTCCATTTCGGGCTTCAAGGTATTGGATATGGTCTTCGGCCTCACCCGCCAAATGAGCGACAGAATCATGATCGCCCGCGAACCCAAGGAGCTCTGCATCGATCTGCCCCAGCTGAGTCTGCAAAGAAGCCTGCTTTGTTTTCATCTCCGCCAGAGAGGTCGACGGAAGTGCGATCTCCTCCGCATCGATCATCCATTCGCCGCGCCCGATCATCGCAAAATAGACCGAGCTGCGATCGCGACTCAGCTCAACAAATTTCAAGCCTTCCGGTGCGGACGGAATATCTTTAAGCGGCGCTTTATACAATCCAACGGAAACGTCATCGGCCTGAAGCGCGCGAACCGTTTCCGGAGAAAAATCGCCCAACGGCTCCGTATGACGAATTTCCAGATCGAGCGCGTCTCGCTTTTCGCTCAACTCTTGTTTGCGATGGATCAGTTCCCAAACCGCATCCACGGTTTCGTGCGGAGTTTTTCCGGACGGTTTTGCCTGCGGATGCTTGGGTAAAATTTCTACGACGCGTTGCAGGTGAACCAAAAGATTACGAGCTTCCTCCAGCCCCTCGCCTTCCGGCGGCGCCACATGCTGAAGGTGCAAAACTCCCATGTCGCGCAAAGATTCCAGCGTCTGCTCGCGCGAAGAGCGCGTGCACAGCAACGTCAGTTTTTTCATTTTGACGATCATGAAAACATCCTTGGAGTACCGGAGTGTTGGAATACTGGATTACTGTAGAAGAAAGATGAATATCTACCCATCACTCCATTTCTCCAACACTCCATTTTTCCATCCCTTTTTTTCATCACACAACCTCTGCAATAGCGCTGGATTTATTCTTCGCGATTTTGGAACGGGCGACGGCGGCGGTCTGCTGGTCACCCATAAAAATACGGATGACTCGAATATTATCCTGACACTCGGGAATCTTCACTTTCTCAAACAGGTTGACGCGCTGCGATGTGGTCCGCAATTCATCAGACAGCAAACGGTGCTGCTCTTCGATGATCTGCCGCTCGACCCGCAGGCTAATCAGCTGACGAAGCAATTCAATCCCCGCATCCACCCAGGGCGCAGTTTCAAATAGGTCGGGTATTTCTTCAACGAATGAAATATTTCCAAAGATTGGAATCGTGACTCCAGCGATATTCCCGTTGGAGCGCTGGACCTCAGAAACTTGGATATAGGGTGTGAAATTGAACGACTCGGAGAAGAGCTTTACCCACGCGGCGAGATCGGCCCGCGCCTGATCTTCTTCGGCGCGTTTGGCGGCGATCTGCGCGTCGAGCATCCGCAGTTCCATCTGCAACTGTTGCTTCTTCAGCAACAGCGTCGGCAAATAGCGCGTGAAGCGACTCAGCGCATCGCGCTGGGCCTTCAACTCATTCTTGGTGTATTTTATTTTTGCCATGCGTTTGTGCGGGTATGGGCAGGTTGCAACCTGCCCTTACGATTTCGGCCAGAAGGCATCCGTTAGTTTTGAAGCAATTCCGGTTTCCTGCGGCTCAAAGCAGTCGGCTAGAATATTCCAGCCGAGGTCGAGCGCTTCTTCGAGCGGAATGTTGACGGAGAGCGCCATCATTTCCTTTTCAAAGCGGTCGCCATATTTGAGCAGTTTGGTGTCCCACGCACTCATACGGAAACCCATCGACTGTTTCTCGAGCGTTTCTTTAAAGGAGGCGTAGAGCTGGATCATGGTGTCCATGATGGTGCGATGGTCATCACGCGTCCGATCGTTCACCTGCTGTTTCAAACGAGAAAGCGAACCGAATGGCTCAATGCGTCCGTTTTTCAGGTAGAATTGCCCTTCGGTGATGTAACCGGTGTTATCCGGAACCGGATGGGTCACATCATCGCCGGGCATCGTGGTCACCGCGAGAATCGTGATGGAGCCGGAGCCTTCGAAGTCGACCGCTTTTTCGTAGCGGGCGGCAAGCTGGCTATAGAGGTCGCCGGGGTATCCTCGGTTCGACGGGATCTGCTCCATCGTGATGGCCACCTCTTTCATCGCGTCGGCAAAGTTGGTCATGTCCGTGAGGAGCACGAGCACACGCTTATCCTGCAGCGCAAACTTTTCGGCCGTCGCCAGCGCAATATCGGGGACGAGCATACACTCTACCGTCGGGTCGGCGGCGGTATGCACATAAAGAACCGAACGCGAAAGCGCGCCGTTTTCTTCGAGGGTGTCGCGGAAGTAGAGATAGTCATCGTGCTTGAGCCCCATGCCACCGAGAATGATGATGTCGACTTCGGCCTGCAACGCGATGCGGGCGAGCAGTTCGTTGTAGGGTTCTCCGGCGACCGAAAAAATTGGAAGCTTCTGCGATTCGACAAGTGTGTTGAACACATCGATCATCGGAATCCCGGTGCGAACCATGTTGCGCGGAATAATGCGTTTGGCCGGATTAACCGACGGCCCGCCGATCGGAATTTTGTTTTCGGTAATTTCCGGCCCTTTATCGCGCGGCACACCGGATCCGGTGAACACGCGGCCCAGCAGATTTTCCGAGAAGGGAATCTGCATGGTATTGCCGAGGAAACGGACTTTCGAGTCGGTTGCAATCCCTCGCCCTCCCGCAAAGACCTGCAACGACACGCGACCCTCATCGAGTCGGATGACCTGTGCGAGGGAGGTGCCCATATCCGAGGTGACCTGAGCGAGTTCGCCGTAAATCACGTTCTCGGCGCTGACCACAATCACGTTCCCTGCAATCTGTTCAATTCGATGATAAACCTTATGCATAACTTATTTCTCCATTACCAAAGTGTTTTTAATCCGGCGGACTGATAGGTCGAAAATGCCGAATCTTTTGTGATTAAAACCAACCCTTCCTGAATGGCCTGCCATGCGAGCAAACGATCAAACGGGTCTTTGTGCTTCTCAATAGGAAGGCGATAAAAAGAAGCCATTAAATTCGTCGAAACTTCCTCGATTTCTAAACCCATCGCCCGAACCTGTTCCGGGAGTTCATCGGGAAAACAGCCGCTCAACTCCAGTTTTCCCAACTGATACTTCAACGAGATTTCCCAAAAGGAGAGCGCGCTGACAAACACCTCGTTTGATGCCATCTCAATCGATTTTTTCGCCACTGAACTGATACGACGCGGCTCAAAAAGCGCCCAAAGCAAAACGTGTGTATCAATCAACGCTTTCATTCTTCGCCCAATAGTTCTTCGGCACTGATTTTAAAACCCTCACGCACCTTATAGGTCGCCTTTCCTTCCATCACACCGAGCGTCCGCTTCTTTTTCTTCTGATATTTCTTATACGGGATCATGACGGCCACCCGTTCTTTTTTCCGCCCGTAACTGATCGCAATCTCCTCCCCGTGCTGAACATGATCCAGCACCTCGGAAAAATGCGCCTTAAATTCTCCAACGGCTAATGTTTTCATATTTTCCACCTCTCCACCCTTAGGAAACTCTCTTTTTGACAAGTTGTCAAGATGCTGCTCTCGACCGATTTTTCCAATGATTGGAGAGGCCTCGTTCTTGCGAGGCAGCAACCAAAGGGCGCGGCAACCCTGCCCTATGTTTCGTAGCTGGTTACCTCCGCGATCTGATGATCGAGCTGCTCTTCCTGTTTTTTAAATTCGTCCGTCTCAAACACGATCTGGTTCCAATCGCGAGTGGTCTGGGTGAGTTTCTGGAAGAAGCCGCGCGCGGCTTCCTGGTCGGCAAATTCGAGTTTGGTTTTGAGCAGACGAGAAATGAAACTGAAGACGTGTTTCTGACGTTCCACCGAGCTGGCGGCATCGACGTCATTGAACGCGTTCTGCTGGAGATAAACGGAATCGAGATATTCGCTCTTCAGATAGACGATAAAGTCATCAATGGACGTCCCCTCTTCTCCGACCACTTTCATCATCTGGCCGACTTCGTTTCCGTCGCGCAGAACACGGCGGGCTTCCGCCAGTTCTTCGGCATCCACGACACTCGGGTATTTGCTCCAGCTCTCAAGCGGATCAATGGCGGGGTAGCGACGCGCGTCGGAACGAGCACGGCTCAAACCATGGAATGCGCCGACCACTTTGAGTGTCGACTGCGTGACGGGTTCTTCAAAGTTACCGCCGGCCGGCGAAACGGTTCCGCCGATCGTAACCGATCCGGTTTCGCCGTTATTGAGGCGAACCACGCCGCCGCGCTCGTAGAAAGCGGCGATGACCGATTCAAGATAGGCCGGAAAGGCCTCTTCGCCGGGGATCTCTTCGAGACGTCCGGACATTTCGCGCAGGGCCTGCGCCCAGCGCGAGGTGGAGTCGGCGAGCAGCAGGACATCGAGCCCCATCTGGCGGTAGTACTCAGCGAGCGTTACCCCCGTGTACACAGACGCTTCGCGCGCGGCCACCGGCATGGAGCTGGTGTTACAAATAATAAGGGTACGCTCCATCAGGCTCTTACCCGTTTTCGGGTCGGTCAGTTCCGGGAACTCACGAAGGGTTTCCACCACTTCCCCGGCGCGCTCGCCACAGGCGGCAATAATCACTACATCCACATCGGCGTGGCGACTGGTGATCTGCTGAAGCACGGTTTTTCCCGCGCCGAAGGGACCGGGAATACAATAGGTTCCTCCGCGCGCAACCGGAAAGAAGGTGTCGACGATGCGCTGCGAGGTGGCGAGCGGCTCGGTCGGACGCAAACGTTCGGCATAGCATTGGATCGGTATCTTTACCGGCCAGACCTGCATCAGCTTCACGTCGTGCTCGTGGCCTTTATCGTCCGTTACGACCGCCACGGTGTCTTCAACAGTAAACTCACCCTCGTCCGCCACAAACTTAACGGTCATCCGGCCCGGCAGACGGAACGGCACCATAATTTTATGATCAAAAATCCCTTCAGGAACCTGCCCGACCGCGTCGCCAGCGACCACGGTGGCACCCGCCTTAACCAGCGGACTGAATTTCCATTTGTCATCGCGCGGCAGGGCTTTCAGATATTTACCGCGCTGCAAAAAGAAGCCGCACTCTTCGGCCAGAGCCGGAAGCGGATTTTGCAACCCGTCGAAGACCTGCGTCAGCAGACCCGGGCCCAGCTCGACGGAAAGCAAGTCGCCAGTGAACTCGACCTCATCGCCCACTTTGAGCCCGACGGTATCTTCAAACACCTGCAGCTCGGCATGATTCCCGCGAATACGAATGACCTCTGCCTTGAGCTGAATGTCGCCCAGTTTGGCAAACCCCACCTCGTTTTGAATGACGGGGTTTTCGAACTCCACCGTCAGCAGATTTCCGTTTACTCCAACAATTTTTCCTAAATTCATATTATTTCCTGCCTATTCAAGACTGCTACCGCAGATCAGTCAGAACAATTAAGGTCAGAATAATTTTTCCAATCATTGGAAACCTAATCCTGCCAGAATCATTCTGACCTTAATTATTCTGACGAAACTCCCTCGCCTCTGTCTTCTGTCAAAACCTCTTGTATCAATTCTTCGACTTTTTCTTTTCCGGTCTCTTCATCCAATTCCGCCCAGCGCTCCGCGATACGCACCTTGATTGCAAAGGCGAGAACGCCGGAAAACCCGAAAGGTTGGGTCAGCGCCAGCTCATCGGCCAGCATCCAGCGAATGCGATCAACATCCTCTTCCTGTTCCAATGGATTCGAACGGCTCAAGGCATCCGAAACCCTTTTCTCGATGGTTACGCTAAACCCGTCGAATGGTTTTAAAAACTGAGTCGCATCGGTGCCACGATTTTTGGCGCGCAAACGAACCACGGCATCACGCAGCTGAACTTCACGGTTCCAATGCTTGGAAGCCAAATCGAAGGATGGTTCGCGGTTTTCCAGAGCAGCATCCACCGCAGAAAGCTCCTCGGCCGAAAGGTGCCCAACACAGGACGCACGAAAGCCCGCACCATCCATCGGTGGTTTTTCACCGAAGCGCAGGTGCGGCAGTGACGCAACCAGATACCAGTGTTCTTTCATATGTAACCGTTCAAATCGTTAAATCCGTTCAAATCGTTTTTGACCTCTGTCCTCTGACATCTGTCTTCGGCTATTCTGCCGCCGTTCTGGCAACACGGCCGACGATTTCAGCGAGCTTGGGGCGGAGGAAAGCGGTCAGGGCTTCGGCGATGGCCTCCTGCGTGAAGTCGAGATAGGCGTGATCATCCGCAAAACTCACCTTAAACCCTTTAAGGATTTCGTTATCCACATGTAGCTCGACTCCGCCACCCATCTTCTCGGAATATTTGGCGGCGAAAAACTTGACCAGTTCTTT
>Ga0307990_1001130_pt1 | contig 22774 bp, 12 predicted proteins | sample EllFjometagen129_FD_203168 | JGI IMG/M metagenome (GOLD analysis project Ga0307990, IMG submission 203168) | Marine microbial communities from Ellis Fjord, Antarctic Ocean - #129 | ecosystem: Environmental > Aquatic > Marine > Unclassified | place: Southern Ocean | collected 2014-10-08
GATGAGTGTTACTTGCTTCATACTGATACTCCTTTCAATAGTGTGGGGTGGGTTTCCTGCCTAGAAACGCCTGAGCCATCTCATTTTGCACAAATGGCTTAGAATTAGCGCAGCCTAGGCCTTCTATTTAAATGTGGAGTGCGAATTGAAAAGGTTTCGCAGAAAAGTCTAAGATAATTCAAATAGAGTCCAGAACCTCTTCCATATCCTGAATCAACTGGTTTTTTATACCCTCTGGGACTTTTCTGTCAAATCTGACGCGTTGAAATGTCACCTGGCCAGCCGCTAATTTAACGAGATAGTCATTAAGAAGTACAGTATTGGGCGGTAAGTTAACATGCTTGGCCGCTTTGTCTCTTATGTCGTACAGAGCCTTAAACACGCTTTGCTGAGGTTTATCCAGGGCCTTGTACTTTCCAGAACGGAATACGGTGGGTTTCTTGTCATAGATGTGGGGCTTGTTTTGCGATTGTATGTTTTTCAGGATAAACTGATCGAGTAGACTGTTGCCCACAATATCGGCCAAGAGTCTTTCTTTCAGATCAAATAGGTGAATCACATCATCCAGTGCATAGTCAATGGCTTCCGAGCCAATAGGTCTTTTGCACCAGTTATATTTCTGAAATCTCTTCTTTGACCGATTGAAGTCCAGCCCCAGGGCCTGCTTCAACACAGAAGACAAATCCCTCTTCTCATAATCCAACAGAATGGCAGCCGCCTGAAGATCCAAAATGGACAAAGGATCAATACCATTGTTTTTATAGAGAAACGCCCGATCGCCGGCCGCATCAAACATGATTTTTAAAATCGACCGGTTCTCAAGAAATTCCTGAATCGGCTTCATGGGCACCTTAAAGGGGTCAATAATGACAGCATGATGACCATCATAAATCTGGATCAAACACAAGGTTTCACCGTATTGATGCAGATTGGATTCACCCTCAATGTCAAAAGCAACAGATTCAGTCCCTTGCGATTTCAAGACATCAGTAAAAACGATAAACTTCTCTTCAGTATCAATATACTCGTAAGTCACAAAGTCACGGCTTTCCAAAATATTGTATGGATGGATGGGGCAGCGGCACAATCGCGATAATCAGCAGATATGCCAAGATTATTCATGAGTCTTTTATAAGGAAAACAGGATTTTAATCGCCCTTGGCCACTGGTCCTCCCAGCTAACTCCTGTGTCCTCTGTCCTTCCATGTCTGGTCTTTATGCCCATACCCCTTCGGATTGGTTCATGATCAAACGGGTATTGTAATTGAATCTATCCTGTTTTACAACAAACATAGAACTCTCGCTGAATTTATACTGTTTTCAAAAACTCTGCCATCAAGAAAAAGCCTATTTTAAGACGAAAACATAGACAGGATCTGCTATACTAGTGACTTTCACTGGTGAGAATAGAATAAAGACAACTCAAGGAGACTTTGGTGATGCTAAATAACCAACGCGGGACATTCTTTTGGACTTTCATTATTTTGGCTTCATGTCTTGTTTTTTCATGTTCAGCCAGTGCTGCTGTGAGAATCAACGAACTCATGGCCTCCAACAAGGAGTCGCTTCTAAGCAGCCTCAATGAATCGAGTGACTGGATCGAGCTTTATAATGAGGGTAATGGGATAGTCAATATTGGAGGCATGTATTTAACTGACGACGCCACAGCCCCCACCCGATGGGAAATTCCTGCAGGCACACAAATCAGTGGCAAAGGCTATTTGATCATCTGGGCAGATGGAAAATATGGCGACAATGAACTCCATGCCAATTTCAGTCTGAGTGCCAACGGTGAACAGCTTGCCCTGTACGATACAGACGGACAAACCCTGCTGGACTCCGTGGTCTTCGACAGGCAAGTCACAGACATTTCCTATGGACGCAGCCCCAGCACTTCCACCCTGTGGCAATATATGAGTCACTCCACGCCGGGCACAGCCAACAAAAGCGGCTACGTTGGCCTCGTCGCTGACACTCAATTCAGTGTGGACCGCGGTTTTTACGATCAGCCCTTCCAATTGGAAATCACCACAACCACACCGGATGTGTTCCTTTTTTACACGACCGATGGCAGCGACCCCATTGCATCTTCCACAATATCGCTCTACAGTGACCCCATCACCATAGACAAGACGACCTGCCTCCGTGCGTATGCCATGAAACCAGGCTGGCTTCCCACAAATGTAGACACACAGACATACTTGTTTCTGGACGATGTGATCACCTTCAGCCAGGCGCAGGCCTCTGCGGCAGGCTACCCAAATACCTGGTTTCAAAGTGAACCAGGCGACTATGAAATGGACCCGGATGTCACACAAAATCCTGAGTACAAGGATCAGATGAAGAGTGCTCTGCTCTCTTTACCAACCCTCTCGCTGGTCACCGACAAACAACATCTGTTCAACAAAACCAATAATCCAAACACAGGCGGCATCTATATCTACACAGGCCATAGTTCTACAGGCGGCCGGAACTGGGAACGCCCCGTCTCAGCAGAATTCTTTGACGCCAACGGCGCCCAGGAATTCCAGGTCAACTGTGGTTTGCGTATCCAGGGTGGCGAAAGTCGAAGACCCTCAAAAATGCCCAAGCACAGTTTGAGTCTTCGATTCCGGGAAGAGTACGGCCCGAGCAAACTTGATATACCATTTTTTGACAACTGGCCGGTAGATTCATTTGACAGCCTTCAGCTACGAGGTTTCTTTAACAACAGCTGGGCCCACTGGTCATCAGGTCAAAGGCGACAAGCCACCTATGTACGAGATCAGTGGATACGAGATGCGCTCACAGCCATGGGCCAAGAAGATGCTGGACAAGGGTTCTACGTCCATCTGTATATCAACGGCATGTACTGGGGTCTGTATAATCTCGAAGAACGACCGGAAGAAGACCACTATGCAGCCTATCATGGGGGCAGCCCTGACACAGTCGACGCCATTAATGGCGGCTCAGCCACACATGGCACGACCCAGGCCTGGAACAATCTGAAGCAGGTCGTACGTCAGAAGAATTGGAGCCAGATCCAAACGCTGATGGATGTGGACAACTTCATTGATTTTATGATGGCCCAGCTGTATAGCGGCAATCAAGATCTCAAAACCAACGGCAACTGGCGTGCCGCTGGCGGTGGCGAAGATCAACGCCCCTGGCGGTTCTATGCGTGGGACAGTGAACGGATCCTTGAAAACCCAAGCACCACATCCAACAGGCCTTCCCAGGATCCCACCGGGCTGTGGAACTCTCTGAAACAAATCGAACAGTTCCGTCACCGTTTTGCCGACCGTGTACACAAACACCTCTTTAATAACGGACCACTCACACCCGGTCCAGCCAGTGAACTATTTAGTATACGGGCCAATGAAATCGAAGGCGCTGTGATCACAGAATCCGCAAGATGGGGCGACTATCGGGCATCAAACAATCCCTACACACGAAACGACCACTGGTATCCGGAACGGGACAGAATCATCAACACCTATTTTCCGCAACGGACCGACGTGGCTGTGGAGATCTTCAAGAATCTGGACCTTTACCCTGATATAGAAGCGCCTGAGTTCTATATTGACGGTCAATACCAACATGGTGGTGCCATGTCACCGGGCCAGTCACTCTCCATGATCTCTTCAGAGCCCTCTATACTCTACACGCTGGACGGCACAGATCCCAGGAATGACACTGTGACACCGCCCGACAGCGAGAGTGAAACATTCGTCCTTGTAGAAGAAAATGCCACAAAAAAGATTTGGGTGCCTCTACAAGACATGGGCACAGCCTGGCAAGGTAACGATGAACCCTATGATGATTCGTCCTGGACGGATGGTACACCCACCCTGCCCGGAGCCACAGGGGGCGTGGGCTATGAATTTGGCGCAGGGTACGAATCCTTTATTACATACGATCTATTGGACGCCATGTACGCCATGAATGCCAGTTGTTATATCCGAATTCCCTTTACCCTGGCAGAGGACGATTACGCGGTTATCACAGGCATGGCACTGCATGTGCGATGTGATGATGGCTGCGTGGTCTATCTCAATGGCGAAGAAATTGGCGCCATTAACAAGCCTAATCCCCTTCAATGGAACAGCGGCTGCAACAATCGTTCAGACGATACAGGCTTTGCTATCATCCCTGTCACGAAGTATATCAGCCAACTCAAGACAGGGTTGAATATTCTGGCAGTGCAGGCTATCAATCAGAGGAACGACAGCTCAGACTTTCTGTTCTCAGCGGAACTCGTGGGTACCACAGGCGACAATGCCAATCAAGGAGGCTCCCCATCGGCCACTGCGGTCTATTATTCGGGCCCTGTATCACTGCCCTATAGCACCCGAGTCAAAGCCAGGTCCTATGATGGCCAGTGGAGTGCTCTCAATGAGGCGGTCTACTCTGTCGGACCGATTGCAGAGAATCTGCGTATCACTGAACTCATGTATCATCCCAAAGATCCCAATGCTGAGTACGTCGAACTACTCAATATAGGCAGTGAAACCATTAATCTTAATCTCGTTCACTTTAGCAATGGCATCAACTTCACCTTTGGAACCACTGACCTGATGCCCGGCGAACACATTCTCATCGTAAAGAACATAACGGCATTCCAGGCCATCTACGGAGACACGCTTCCTGTCGTTGGAGAATATCAAGGCAGTCTGGATAACGCGGGCGAACGCCTTGTACTTCAAGATGCCAGCAACGTTGAACTATTGAACTTCAAGTACAAAGATGGCTGGTATGAAAGCACGGACGGCCCAGGATTTTCTATGGAAGTGACCGATCCTGCCATTGCAATCCCAGCCACCTTTTCCGACAAAGCAACCTGGCAAGCCAGCCATTCAGAAGGCGGTACACCGGGTTCTTAACGAAGGTGGACACCTGCCCCACGTTTTATAAATAGGTTACCGGGTAAACTCTGAACTAAACCCTTGAGTTGGAGATTGACCAGATCGGCCATGACCTTGCCTGTAGGCAGGTGGGTCTGGATGATGATGTCGTCCGCGTGGGTGGGGGTGTGCGAGAGTTGATCATAGATGGATTGCTCCGTGGGCGTCATGGCTACCCGCGGCTTCGATACCTGTTTCTGGACTTCGTGTGTCTTTATCGTGGTCTCGACATGGTTCTGGAGTTGCTGGCCAATCACACCCAATGCCTCCACCACCGCGTCCACAGAGTCAACCAGGACGGCGCCCTGCTTGAGCAGGTGATGGGGGCCTTGAGTCAGGGGATTGTCAATCTGGCCCGGAACTGCCATCACTTCCCGATTGTGTTCCATGGCCAGGCGAGCTGTGATCATGGCACCAGATCGGAAACTAGCCTCCACCACAATGGTGCCCATGGATAACCCAGCGATAATGCGATTGCGTGCGGGAAAATGTTCTCTAAGCGGTTCAGCCAACAACGGTAATTCACTGAGCACACACCCCTGCGCAGCAATACGACCATATAAATCCTTGTTTTCAGGCGGGTAACATCTGGCCAAGCCACACCCCTGCACAGCAATAGTCTGGCCCTGACTGCTCAATGCACCTCTGTGGGCCGCTGTATCAATACCTCTTGCCAGACCTGAGACAATGGTGAATCCCGACAAGGCCAACAGGTGCGACAGGCGTGAGGCCTGCTCCTGTCCATACACACTGCATCGCCTGGACCCCACAATAGCCAGGCAAAGATTGTGTTCAGAGAGGAGATCACCCTTGACGCTCAATACCAGGGGAGGATCATAAATCTGCTTGAGTAATATGGGGTAGCGAGCATCCTCCCGATGTACAAACCAGACACCCTGTTGGCCTGCAATAGCCAGTTCTTTTTTCACATCAACCTGCTCAGACGAAACAAGCATCCGTTGAGCCGTCTTGGGGCCAATACCTTCAATCTCTGATAATTGCCCAATAGAAGCCCCTAGGACCTGCTGCGGCGTGCCGAATGCCTTGATCAAACGCCAACACAGGGTGGGACCCACACCCTGAGCGCGGGTTAACCGAAGCCAGTCCGAAATTCCCTCTGAATGACGATTTTGTTCACGCAATGCAACCTCCTGTTTTACTTCTTTTATAGTCTATCCCAAAATAGGCGCGTGTCAAGGCTGATGTCAACGAGAAGGTAAGGGCTTGACCAAATCCTAGGTTATTTATAAACTTATCGTTTTATGTTCCCAACTGAATGAAAGGACCTTGAGTATGGACACTGTTTTACAGACTCAAATTGACGGTACTCAACCCATTCGCGGCAAGGTACGTGATATTTATGATCTCGGCGATAGCCTGTTAATTGTAGCCTCTGACCGAATCAGTGCATTTGATGTGATTATGACCAATGGCATCGCTAAAAAGGGGATTGTGCTCACCCAGATCTCCAAGTTTTGGTTCGAAATGTTGGGTGATTCCGTGGCACATCATCTCATGACGGACAAGGTATCTGAATTTCCAGAACCGTTCTGCAACCATGCCAATCAGCTCGAAGGCCGCAGTATGCTGGTCAAGAAGGTGGACGTCCTGCCTGTGGAATGTATTGTACGCTGCTACATCACGGGTTCGGGCTGGAAAGAATATCTCAAAAGCCAGACTATCTGTGGGATCAATCTACCCGCTGGACTCAAACAGTGCGACCGGCTGCCTGAATTGATTTTCACCCCCTCCACCAAGGCCGAGTTGGGTGAACATGACGAAAACATAAGTTTTGACCAATGCTCAGAGATTATAGGCAAGGATCGCGCGGAATATATTCGCGATAAGAGTCTGGAAGTCTTTACCATGGGCTCCAACCATGCGGAGTCCAAAGGTATTATCCTGGCAGATACCAAATTTGAGTGGGGCGTCACAAAAAAGGGGAAAATTATCCTGATCGACGAAGTCCTCACGCCAGACTCATCACGGTTCTGGCCTGCTGACCAGTATGAACCGGGCCATGATCAGGAAAGTTTTGACAAGCAATTTGTGCGTAATTATCTGGAAGAGATCAATTTCGATAAATCGGGGCAGGGTGTGGCATTGCCTAAGAACATCATTGACAAGACAGCGGCCAAATATATTGAGGCTTACGAACGCCTAACAGGTCAATCATTCAAGTTCTAAACAGGACTTTTGCAAAAAGCCCTGTGGTGTACAGTTTTTTCTTATTGTGGCCTGCCCGCGGCAAGAAATGACACTTCCCCAGGCTCCAGCGCTCTGTCATACATATTGAACTCATGAATTTGTCCGATCCATTGGGGGTCACCACGAAATCCACTCTTGGCCAGGTAGGCCAGGTGAGAACTCACGTGAGAAAGACTGTCGCCTTCTCTTAATTGAGCCATGCCCTGTAATCGCCCATCAATATACAGGGCGATGCGTGACTCACTCAAGGTTGCCACCATATGATGCAAGGCATTATCGTCATACTTTGGACCGTCCACGCCAGACTCCGCATCCAAAGGCGACAAGACATTGCCCACGGAGACAGCCGCCCGACTATTATCATTCGCTCTGGCCGAACTCATATAAAAATAATCGGTGGTCACCCTGGACGAATCACCAAAAAAGGCCAGTACTGACCAGCCAGTGTTGGCGCCGGCGACAGGCGTGTACCATGCTTCAAGGGTCACCCCGGCAAACGTACTCAAGCCCAAATCATCCCCAGGCAGAATCAAAAAATCTCCCTGCTGCCCCGTGACCAGCGCCCCATTTTGAATGTGTGCATTGCCAGCCAGGACACCATGGGCAAAGCCGACCGTATCATTGGCAGTCCCATCTTCAAACAAATACGCATGTGCCAGGTTGTCTGAACCTGGATCAGCCGCTTTGAACCTGAGCATGTACGCCACTGTGTTGAGGAACACTTGCTGACCCGTGGTTGTCAGATTCATGGCACCTTGAGGTGTCACTCCGATGATTTCCTGGGTGCCCGCCATAAACATCATACGCTGGCCGCCAGCCACTTGCCCAGCACCCTCGTAAAACTCGGCACCCTGGGCCCACTCAACAATCCAAAGGTTACCGCCCGTTGTAGAGGCCAATTCAAACCCATTGCCTGAAGTCGTCGAAGATATGAATGACGTCTCAGTCGCATGATTGGGTTGACCGGGGTCAGCACCGGTCGTGCTATCCAATAGGTCAATTGGCTCAATGCCATTTAGACCTATACCGGAAAATACCTCATGATCAGCCAAATTAACCCTCATCAGAGGAGCGGCCACATGATTTAGATTGGGGGTATCGATCCATGCCCAGCGATCTGATCGTAACATGGAGGCGTTCGTCTGAATCAAGGGCGTGGTCACAGTATTCCATAGCAATACTTCATCATGGTCCGTAGCATAATGCTCACTGGTGGAGGTTCGGCTGACAATCACAAGGTCAGCCGCATTAAGCTCATTCACCTTGTTCAAATCAAGCTCTCGCCAATAGTCCAGAGTCACATCAACCGTATGCCCCGCGTCTCTGAGCATCGTGGCCCAGCCGAAATCATCCTGCAGCAGATCACCGTCAATATCATTGGCTTGCGACACCCAGATAATCTGTGGCGCTCGTTCCGAGAGCAATTGAATATTGTCGAGATAATACGAGCCACCAGAGGTATATCCCTCATCAAAATGGACCACCAAATGAATCTCAAACCACCAGAGGCTATTTACGTTGATCTTTGACAAAGCGGATGTGGTATCAAACACCAGAGTTTTGGTCTGATCGCCCTGGTCCGGTGTCCAGTTGCCGGCGACCTGCTGATCCCAAATATCCCACCCCTGCCCCCCGGCGTTGACAACCATAAAAACCTGATTGTAGCCATTGTCAGGATTTCCAGACCATTCAGACGCCAATCGCGTCACATCCACAGTCAGGACATTGCTATTCATAAACGCGGCAGTTAGAGTATTATTCCCCACAAGATCCAGAACCATCGCATCCTGCCATCCCCCAACATCGGCCTGAAGCCTGAGACTCACCACGTTATGAGTGGCCCCTGTGAAATTGTACATCAGGGACACATTGGGATTATTCGGTACATGCCAACCCTGCATATCTCCCTCAAAATCACCAATAACGGTAGCCAGACTCGAGCTGGCCAGACAAAACATAAACATCACGACACACAAGCTCCGATGGTGCATCACCGTTCTCCAAAAGTTTGACAGGTGTTCACATACCACTCAACCATACTATGTTCCCCTCAGTATACGTTTTGAGGCCCTGCAAAACAAACCCCTAGCAAGAGTTTTTCGGGCATTACATGCTTGCAGCCTCCATTAGGGCCAAACGAGCGACCTCGTATGATGAATCAGGCCACACATTTTTCAGCACCTCCTGAGCCAGCCCCACATCATCCATCTGCAAATAAATAAAGGCCAATAGCAACTTTAGCTCGGGTACATGCTTTCCCCCGGCACAGGCTTCAAGTTGATCAATGTGGTCCTTTACGACATCGAGGCCTCCCACCAGGTCCGACAACCCCATATCTGTCTTGGCATAAGTCGGCAAATCATTCAAGGCTCGAACCAGAAACAAGGCACTGCTGGAATAGGCACGCTTGGCCAACAGGGCGTGGCTTTTGCCTGCCACAGCCAGAGGGTGCCCTGACTTATACACACAGGCCAGGGAATAGGCATCGTCAGCTTTGTCATACAATCCCTGCTTGAGATACATTTCACCGGCGTTCATAAAGGTATTGAACTTGGTCTGGGCATAGGCCTGCAACGCCATTTTACTGGTAAAGCTATAGGCCCCAGCCATCCTATTGGGGTCCTGAACGCTCACCTCAGGGGTCCCCTCTGCGAATCTCCCGCCAAGGTCGTTGACATCGATACTGCCTGGTGAGACCTCCAACTTGTGTGTTGAAAAAACATTCACATCCAAAGGCAGCACCATGTCCATGCTCATCGCATTTTCAGGCAAGTGAAACAACCTCTCCAAATTCGGTGAAGCAGGCATCAACAAAAAATCGCCTGCTATGGATGTTGCCCCTGCCTCTTCACCAAAGCGCCGCTTTGGCCGGTACAGGGATGTCTCAGATATTGGCATGTCCATGGATGTCAGCCCTGCAGATTTCTGATAGGTTTGATGGGCAGGAGTTGGCATGTTCGGTAATTGAGAGAATGTCACTGGCGTGATGATGCCCGACTGTTCTGCCGTGGTGTACGTGGCCGTGGCCGTCATACTGTAATAGGGTGTATACGCCATGGGAGAGGATGAACGATAATCCTGCTGCTGCGTCAAACGAAAAAAACTGCTGAGGCTGTCCGAGGGCATGGACGCCTTTAGAGTGCTACCCGAGGTATACGGCACGAACGCACGAAAGTGCTTGCCACCTCCCACATGCCCCGTCACCATCAGGTTGTTGTTGTAAGAAAGCTCCTGATTGGCCTGACGACTTGCCACCCGCATATCCATGACCACTGGACGGGCATTGGGAATCTCACGATTGACAGCCGGAGAAGCGACAGGTTGAATTTGAGCCATCCCGCATGGCTCCGCAAACAACATCCATCCCACGACAGCGGCACACCACCATCTACTCTGCTTTACACACATAGATCACCTTGTTAAGAACAAGAACCATTCAGACGTCTTTATTCATCACTGTACTGCGGCTTTTGAGCCCATCTCAGTTTGGTGGCAAGTGTATCCCATGCATTTCGCAGGGGATTGTTCACCACCAGAAAATCGCCTTTGGCCCGGGTAATTTTGACACGATCTTGGGTTGACATGGGCCAGGAAACCTGACCATCTATCGACACAGTCGTTCCATCATTCACACGGCGGCCAATGATCTCTATCGTGCTTTCAGCGTTCAGTACAACCGGTCGAAAACTCAAAGAATGGGGGCAGATAGGCGTTATAACCACCGCCTTCATCGCACCCGTCAGAATGGGACCACCTGCAGACAGGTTGTAGGCTGTCGATCCAGTGGGTGTAGATACGATCAAACCATCGCAAATGCTGCTGGCAACCATATGGCCGTTCACACAAATATCCAGCTCGACCATACGAAATGGTGCACCTGCCGCAATAAACACATCATTGACAGCAGTACCCTGACGGTCACCATCACCCAAAAAACATGACAACAACATGCGTTTTTCAATGGATGTTTGACCTGCTACAATCTGATCGAAATGCCCTTTGAGTTCTTCAACACTGAATTCAGCAAGATACCCCAGTTTCCCAAGATTGACCCCAATCACAGGTACATGTGTTTTGGCCAGGCTTCGGGCAACTGAAATGATGCTGCCATCACCGCCAAACACAATGGCAAAGTCGCACTGCTTCAGGGTGTGTGCGCTGGCGCTTTCAATAGTGGCCTGACACACAATATCGGCCTTGCCGTCCAGAAACTCGGCAAACTCCTTCATGGCGCCAGACACGGAACCCTTCTGAGGATCGCCAAAAATCACCAACTTGGGTACTAGTTTTTTCTTCGACATAGGCATCTTACTGTTACGCTTTCAGCATCTCAATGGCCGTTCTGGCTATATCATCGGCATTTAGCCCGACCTGCATAAGCTGCTGCTCACGCAAATCATGCGGTATAAAGGATTTTGGTGCACCCACAACACGAATCGATTGAGAGGATAAGCTGTGATCCCCAGCAGCCATTTCCAACAGGGCGGACCCAAAACCTGCTGCCACACGATGGTCTTCCAAGGTCAAAATCTGCTTACCCTGCCTAAGCCAGTTCAGGTAGTCCGTATCCAAAGGCGCAGCAAACCGGGCATTGACCACACCCACATTGACACCTTGACTTTTCAGTAAGGCACAAGCATCCAACGCAGCGGCCAATGTGCTCCCATAGGCCAATAATATGACAGACACTTGATCCACGGATTCAATGACCACAGACTTGCCCAATTCAAAGGGGGTGTCACAAACGCCATCCACCTTTTCATCTGGTACAACCTTGTCCTTGGGATAGCGAATCACCACGGGTTGAGACTGCTTCAGGGCAAACGCAAGGGCATGCTTCATATCTGCGGCTGTGGCTGGTGACGTCAAGATCACATTCGGCATCATGCGCAAGTAACCAATATCCATCATACCGTGATGCGTGGGACCATCAGGCCCCACAAAACCAGCCCGATCCACACAAAATACCACAGGCAGGTTTTGCAAAGCAACCTCCTGAAAGATCTGGTCAAAACTTCGCTGCAAAAATGTCGAATAAATACACACCACCGGCCTGTACCCGCTGTGTGCCAGGCCTGCTGCCACATCCACGGCGGTACTCTCTGCAATACCCACGTCAAAAAAGCGATCGGGAAACGCCTCTCTGAATCCATTCAGGCCTGTGCCATCACACATGGCGGATGTCATGGCCACAACCCGATCATCTTTTTTCGCCAAAGCCACAATGCTCTGTGCAAACGCCTCAGTATAGGTGACCGGTCCCGCCTCATTGGCGTCAGGCGATTTGTAGGTATCACCATTGACCTTGTTGAAGGGACCACAGGAGTGAAACTTACTTGGCCCGGTCTGTGCAGGAGAGAATCCCTCTCCTTTTTTCGTATGGGCGTGCAAGAGCACCGGATGATCCACATTTTCAAGTGCCCTGAACAACAGCACAAGAGACTCAATATCATGACCGTCCACAGGACCAAAATAGGGTACATTCATGGCTTCAAAGAGCTGACTGGCTGGCAGCACCATACGAATCTGCTTCTTGAACCGCTCAACAACCCCCTCCATACTGCGCCCAATCTTGGGCACATGCTCCAACACGGCCTTGGTGATTTTGCGAATATCCTCATAAGGGTGACTCAAGCGCACCCGGGCAAAGTACTTGGCCAACGCCCCAACAGTCACATCAATCGCCATATTATTGTCATTGAGCACGATCAGCATTTGACGTTTGATCAGACCGAGATTGTTGAGCCCTTCAAATGAATTGCCGTTCACAATACTGGCGTCTCCCACCAGAGCCACCACATTACGCTGTTTCTCATGCCCCTGAGTCTTTTCATGCAACTGTTCCCCCAAGGCCAGACCAATGGCCGTTGAAATGGCCGTACCTGCATGCCCCACCCTGAAATGGTCGTACGGACTCTCTTTGGGATCAGGAAATCCACTCACACCGCCCTGTTGCCGCAGTTTGTTAAACTGGTCCCTGCGACCTGTCACAATCTTGTGGGTATAACACTGATGCCCCACATCCCAACACAAGCGATCCTGCTCGAAATCAAAGACATAATGCAGGGCCAACGTCAACTCCACAGCCCCAAGATTACTGGCCAGATGCCCGCCCGTCTTGCTCAATGACGACAAGATGAATTCACGTATTTCCTGCGCCAGATCCTTGAGCTGTCTCATGGAGAGCTCCTTAAGATCCTTTGGCGACTGTATGTTCTCTAGAAAATCACTCATAAACAGAAAATGCCCTACAATTGATTATTACAAACAGGTTATTCTATCAGAAATGCACAGCCCTATGCATTCGTGAAGGTCACGTACGTAGGCTATCCGATGTGTGGTCGGCCTATTCTTTAGCAGCCATCACATCCAGTTCAGCGATTGTGGTGTAGTATTCTCTGGCCCATTCATCCAGGGCCACGAGTTTGACAAAGCAGGCCTTGACCGGGCTGTCAAAACGAATGGTCTGCAGTTCGTTGCTTCCGGCAAAGGCACCCTCTGCCACAGGATCACCCCAGTTTTCCGAGTCGGTGCCTACATAGAATTTGTAGTGTCTGATTCGACCGTTGCTCTGGCCCTGCCTGGGCAATTGTGTAAAACCAATAAGTGTCACGGTCTCGCCCAGGTCGATCTGGATATCATGTGGATGTTTCTCCTGGGTGGACGACCAGTTGGTGTGCCAGAACGTGCTGGGGTCATTGTCAAGGACATGCTTGGCCAGGCCTTCTCCGGGTTCGACACTGCTGGTGTGGATAATTTTCCACTTAGACCTGTCCAGGTCTCGCAACGGAATAATCTTGTGCAGCTGGAGGGTGGCCGTATCGCTGGTCAACCCACCTGCCAAACGGACCTGAGCCTCAACCAGGCCGGCCTCAGCATAGTTGAACGAACTCGTGTAGGAACGCCAGTCACCTCCATTGATGCGGAGGAACAGCGAGCCGGTCAGGCTTGACGTGACTGAAATCAGACCGCCCTTGCTTCGCCTGATCTGTGGCGCCTTCAGGTCTGGATACTGAATCCGAGCCTCGTTCCCCAGGCGATCGCCTGTGGGACAGGGCCGCAAGGAATAGCTGAATTGCATCACGTCCTGAGCACGCAGAATGTATTGAGCCATAGGAGCCGGACCACAGCTGTTCCCCCCCAGACCGGAATGACCGGCATCCAGACACACATATACAGCATCACGAGGTGTCAGCTCATTGGGATGTCTGGCCTCGTCAAAGTCCTGGACCGTATTGTGGTGGGCGCTGATGGAAAACGTCCCATCGGTGACCATCATCAGACCATGACCTTGACCCTCTGTGAGTGCGGCCCATCTGACGTCGGTCTTGTTGCCATTGTCCTGCGGACGCACGTAGTTTTCCAGTTGATCTGCCACCTTACCCGTATACAGCCCAACATCGGCGCTGCGTTTTCGATCCACATAACTCTCATGGGGTCCACGACCCAACCAGGTCAGTGTGTCCAATGATCTGGGCAGGGCAAGGGTCACGCCCAGCCTGGGCAATTGTGCCAGGCCCTGAGTACGAACGTCGTTGGTCACCTGAATCACGCCGTCCGCAAAAATCAGATACATGGCTTTGTGTTCCAGTGTGGCCTCGCCCTTCAGATCGGCTTCCTGGGTCACGGTCACACGCACGATGCCGGGCATGTCACGTGCCACAGACATGGTCTTAACAGAGTAGCTTACGTCATCCAATCCACTTTGGCTGACGGCATTGCGCAACCAGTTATCATTGTCTACACGAGCCCTGTACAGATTGAGTTGAGGCCCTTGTCCATCCTTGAGGATCTGGACGCCATCATATTTCAGTGAGGTAAGTGTACCAGTGTCACGACTGAACATGGCGATGAAGTTTTTGCCCGTAACGGTGATGGCCTGATCTGTGTCTTCCAGTTTGGGCTGCGAGGCTTCGTCTAATTTGGCCATGGCGCGAAGGTCGACTTGAGGGGCTGCTGGCACGTCATAGGGCATGGTGATTTGCTCAGAAGCGACCTCGTGGCCCGCCTTGGCATAGAGTGTCTCACGAGGGAATGTCAGGCTCAGATTCAGAAAATACTCAGCACCAGGGCTGAGTGGCGACTTCGGAATCCGAAGTGTCACAGTCGTTGAATCCCCCGGCAACAATGAACTCAGCATATGTTCGCCCAGACTCATGACACAACCATCCCGGGTCAGTTGCCATTTCAGCACGTAGCCCCCGAGATTCGTGAAATAGTATTTGTTGGTGACGGTCACTGCGGCGGTTTTGGCCGTGACCTTGTCCAATGCCAAGCCCACATATTGATAGACCTTGCCAACCTCCAGAAGCTTGGCTGAAATGGCTCGATCCGGAGGCACCACACCGTTCATGCAAAAGTTGTTGTCATTGGGACGATCTCCATAGTCTCCACCATAGGCAAAGAACCATTCCCTGGAACCATCAGGCAGGACCTTGCCCGTGTATTTTCGCAACCCCTGATCCACCCAATCCCAGATGCACCCGCCAATGAGATTGGGATAGGCCTCAATGGCATCCCAGTATTCCTGGAGATTCCCCATGGCATTGCCCATGGCATGGGCATACTCACACATAATAAAAGGTTTGTCGGACTGGCTCTCGCCCCGACTGATAAGCCAACTGACAGACGGGTACATGGTGCTATCTATGTCAGCCACGGAATTCATACGTTCATAATGGATGGGGCGTGATGTGTCAATATCACGGATAGCTTGGGCGGCAGCGGTAAAGTTGGGACCACCGCCGGCTTCATTGCCCAGCGACCAGACCACCACACAGGGATGGTTCCTGTCGCGAAGCACCATGCGCACATTGCGATCCACATGGGCCAGTTCCCAACTGGACACCCTGGCCAGAGTGTCACGGCCATACCCCATACCATGGGACTCCACATTGGCCTCATCAATGATATAGAGTCCGTACAGGTCACAGAGGTCATACCAGATAGGATGGTTGGGATAGTGACAGGTCCGTACCGTATTGATATTGTATTGTTTCATCAATTCAATGTCACGGATCATGGAGTTGATTTCCAGGGCATGACCGCGGTCGGGGTCGTGCTCGTGACGGTTGACGCCCTTGAGCAGCACAGATGTTCCATTGACATAGAACTGCCGGTCCTTGAGTTCCACTTCCCTAAAGCCAAGACGACAGGCCCTGACCTCCTGGACACGGCGATTACCGAGCAACTCTACCACCACACGGTACAGATTCGGGGTTTCCGACGTCCACTTGAGAGGCGATGTGACCTGGGCCTTGAGTGTCACGGAGGCCGTTTCACCAGACTTGGTTTGGGTCATAACGGATCGACCCAGCGGTATCTTCCCGCCATGGGCATTCACAAGTGTGGCTCGAATGCGCCGGCGTGATGTTTTTGTTCCACTATTACGCAGAGTGACCTGAATGGAAAGATCCGCATCCTGATACGTGTCGTCCAAATCACTTTGCACAAACAAATCTTGAATGTGGGTCGCAGGTATGCTGAAGAGGTACACATCCCTGTAAATACCGCTCAATCGCCAGAAGTCCTGATCCTCCAGATAACTGCCGTCACTCCAGCGATACACCTCGGCGCAAAGCACATTGTCACCCCGCTTGAGAAACTTTGTGATGTTGAATTCAGCCGGTGTGCGACTGCCTTGACTGTACCCGACCTTGCGACCATTAATCCACAGGTAAAACGAAGAGGCCACGCCGTCAAAGTGGATGAAGATTTCACGGCCATCCCAGGTCTCGGGCACGTCAAAGGTGGTCCGATAGCTGCCCACTGGATTCGGTTCCTTGGCTGCCGTATAATCATCCCTGACATGGCCGATGATCTTGGGAGGTTGACGCAGATGGGGATAGGTTACATTTGAGTAGATGGGTGTGCCATAGCCCTTCACTTCCCAGTTGGCCGGAACCTCAATCCTGTCCCAGGACGTGTCGTCAAACCCGCTCTTATAAAAGTCGACAGGCCGTTCGCTCGGTTGCTTGACCCAATGAAATCTCCACTGTCCGTTGAGCGACTGATAGAACGGCGAGGCCGTCCACTTCTTGAACGCATCAGTCGGAACTTTCAGGTCATACGCCTTAATGGCGTCATTCACCGTTGAAAACGACACACCCGTGGCCCGGCCTGGCTCCTTATGGGTCCCAATCACTGTCTCATTTTCCCAATCCGGTGCTTGAGCCCACAAACCAGCACATATCACCAACACAACACCACACATCCCACGATTAATCATTATGAAGCCGTCCTTTCTGAAGGGTATTCCATCTGACACGTTTGACAAAACACGCATTATACCGAGGATTTTTCTCCCGTCAAAACCCATATACCTGGGAATAGACACTCAGGATTCGCCTGTCATACAATTTAGGGAATACGATAATGCTTGCGTGCATGGGGTTTGAGCAAAGCATTGGCTTCGGGACCGGTCGTAAAGGTCTGCCCTCAAGCAGGAAAACGCCAAACACCTGACCTGATGTCATGTCTTTTCTTTTGCCCGTAAAGCGAGTATCATAGTCCAATTGATCAAATGACTTAAATTTATTCAGGAACCGTTTCTATCGCTGGCCGAAAAAGGATGGCAAACCGCTGTTTTCGTTGTCGAATGCACCCTCATTTGTGCATCTGCTCGGTCACGCCCAGACTTGATCTGGCCACGCGGTTGATCATGGTTATGCATTTTCGTGAAATGAGAAAAGTAACCTCAACCGCCATACTTGCGATGAACGCCTTGAGCCATAGTGAATTGCGCCTCAGTGGAAAGCCGAATCAGGCACTGGATCTTGGTGATCTCAATGATCCTGACAGACGTTTACTCGTGCTTTACCCTGATCCCAGTGCGGCCACGTTAAGTCCCTCTTTCTTGGAGAAAGATGATCGTCCCGTGTCTCTGCTTGTCCCTGATGGCACGTGGGGACAGGTCGCGCGTATGAGAAAACGCATCCTCGGACGGCCCTACGCTGAAACCGTCAAGCTTCCAAAAGGACCACCCGGTGAGTGGACCATACGAACAACCACGGATCCCAATCAACTCTCCACGTATGAAGCGATTGCCAGGGCGTATGGCATCATCGAATCCCCTTCCGTCCAAAACCAACTGGAGATAGTCTTCCGCCTGATGGTCGAACGAATTCGCTATACTCGGGGCTTGGGGCCTGTTGGCGAAATCACTCGATGAGGTGACGAGTCACTGTGCGCAAGATGGTGTCGAGTACGGAATCCAGATCCTTGCCCAGATCCTCAGCAAGAAACCGTAATACGATGTAGTGATTTTCCTGGAGGAGCAGATCCTTACGACGGTCCCGGCGGTAGGCCTCGGGCCTGGCCAGGTGCTGGGCACCATCTAATTCGATGGCCACACGGCCCTGCGACCACAACAGGTCCACCTCCATTTGGCCCCAACCGTCAAAGGGAATGGGTAGCTTGGTGTTGAGCTGGAAACGTCCTTTTGTTTCCGGTAAGGTTTCGAGACGCTGGTACAGGAAAGCCTCGCTTGCACTGCGTGCCCGGTCGAGCCCCTTGGACGTGGAGTCAACAGTTCGTGCAGCATGAACAAAAAGGTTGGCCAGCGAAGTATCCACGCCGTCACGAACAAGCCGACGCACACTGGCGGCATAATCGTTTTTCCACTTTGTATCCACGGGCAGCGGCACGTCAGGCGGCCATCCGGGCACGGCACTGGCCGGTAGCAGGATTGAGTATCCCACAGCCTCATAGCTTCGACAGCGCCGATCGAACATTCGCGACAGCATCGGGACATGAAGATCGGCATAGTCATACACTCTCACCTCCCGTTTACCGTCATTGAGGCGATGCAAGCGACCTACGTACTGAGCGATCGTTCCACGCCAGGACACGGGAAGCGTAACGAACAAAGTGTCCAGACGTGGATCATCAAAGCCCTCGCCGATATAGCGTCCGGTGGCCAATATCACACGTGGTTCTTCCTCCGGGATGCACGACATATGCGATGATACCTCACGCATGCGCTTGGTTCCCATGCCGCCACTGAGTACAATGACATGGCGAACATCTGGCATTAGTCGGTTCGCCAAGCACTCGAGGTGCTCTTTACGCTCTGTCAAGACCAGTGGAGAACGTCCCTTATGTACCGCGTGAACCACATCCTCGCAAATGAGCTTATTACGTTCTTCATCAACAATCAGTTCACCGTAAAGGCCCTGAAACTGAAGGCGTTTGTCCGGATCAGCAGGCTGCAATGGTTCAAACGAAGTGGGACGAACATGCACCAAGTGTGCAAAGGGCCGCGCATCCGCCTGTGATTTGGCATCTACACGGTAACGTATCGATCCGCATTGCATAAAGATAATCGGGTGGTGCCCATCCTTGCGCATCACCGTAGCAGATAACCCTGTCACATATTTGGCTTTGGCTCGACGTACGACCTGTTCGAAGCTTGATGCAGAGAGATGGTGACATTCGTCGGCAATGATGTACCCATAGTCAGCCACACAATCCTTGACCATGCCTTTTCTCACCAAACTCTGAATGATCGCGACATCCAGCGACCCATTGGGTTTATTGCGGCCGCCTCCTATGCGCCCAATCGCCTTCTTGGGCAGATCCATGAACACCGATAAACGATCAATCCACTGCTCCAACAACTGACGACGGTGTACAAGCACTAACGTGTTTACCCCGCGTTGAGCAATAAGCCAGGCAGCAATCACGGTCTTGCCAAAGGCCGTGGTTGCGGATAATACGCCCGTGTCATGGGCCAGCATCGCTTGAGCAGCCTTCTCCTGCTCTGGACGCAGTGTGCCGGTGAACTGGACATCAATCGGCACACCTGCAAATCGTTTATCTTGAAGGATGATGTTAATATTCAAATCCCCCAGCAGTTTCTGCAAGTCTTGCAGACATCCTCTTGGTAGAGCGACATATTGATCAAGATCTTCAGCACAACCAATGATACGTGGTTTGTCATAGGTCGGCAGACGCATGGCCTGGGCTTTATAAAACTCCGGATTCTGAAAAGCGGCCAACCGGATCACGCGATTGCGTAATCCGGGCGTAAGTGATGCTTTGGGGATGTAGATTTGATCACCCAGTGTCAACTCAAGGTTCTTCGGTAAGGCGCCATCCATCTGTGATAGCCCACGTCCAGAGGGAGGCGAGATCCACGGTTCCGCGTCGTTTTCCATGAGAGCCATGCGTACCCCCACAATGCGACCTTTCTTCTCAGCCGCATGCACGAGGTCTTCGATGGTCTCACGATCAATCTTGCGTATGGATGCAAGATAAGCCCATTGATCGGGGTAGGGGTGACCAACGTCATCAAGAAATTCGGTATTCGCACATTCCCTAGCCTGCTTCTGGAGTGGTAGAGCAATCAAATTCCCAAAACCACCCTGGGGCAATGTGTCCTGATTGGGAAAGAAACGATCATATGAATCCAGGCCGATGTCCGGTCTACGTTCCATGGTTTCCGTCAAGATCATGGCACCCAATCGACGTGCCAAACCAGCGGCTATGGACTCAGAAAAGAATAACCAGACATGTCCACCCTGACCGGATCGAGACCGCTCCAGGGAGACCGCCAGCTTCATGTCTAGACAGGTCGTCAGAAAAGCGAAGGCATCTTCCTGCCAGTGTTTTTTGTCAAAATCAACCGCCAGAAAAAAACATGTCTCGTCCCGCAACATCGGATAAACACCCATGACAAAATCACGTCCCTCCTCATCCCGACCAGACAGATGCCATCGAACGACCTCGTCAGTCACCGGAAGAAACCGGCGATGAGCACAATCGACACACTTAATCCGGGGTTTCTCACACACCCCTCGAATCCATTCATTGGCGCAAGCTGGTTGATACCCGGATTTGCCCGTTCGCCGACTCTCGAACCGACGGGCATATACATCCTCGCGTCCCCTAAAAAGTGACTGGAACAGAGCAATTTTAACCTCTGGCGGAGAATGATCATTAACAGAACTTCTCATTCCTTGTGTTATCCTTTCAAACTAGCCAACCTATGGTACTCCCACCATATCATCTCCTATGGTTATTTGACCAGCATTTTTTCCCAGGATGAATCGTTGTTTAGCCGATTGGGAGATGTGACCTCCAAGGTAAAGTACTCTAACAGAACTGCGACTCTCATTGTGCGAGGAGCCGGGGATCAGCGGTAACTTTCCTTGGCAAGCATTGGTGTTTATGCCTACCCAAAAGCATTACAGATGAATGGCTAATCAACCTGAAATACTTAAGCTGTGAAGCGGATGGCCCCCAAAAAGCCGCGGAGTACTTGAGGAAGTCTGGAATCCGATTGGTTATTGTGCCCCGTCTATCACATACGCATCTGGACGGAGCCGCATTTTTGCTTTCTGATGGATCTCCTGTTATTGGGATGACTCTACGGTATGATAGGATCGACAACTTTTGGTTTGTTCTCTTTCATGAACTTGTTCATGTTATGAAACATTTACAAAAGGGACATGTGGAGAGCATATTTGATGACCTTGAGGCGGAGGCTAAAGATATTGAGCAGGAAGCCAATACACAGGCAGGAGAGATCCTGGTTCCCGATAGCAAGTGGAATACGGCTCTGGCTCGTTATGTAAGAAGTGAAGATTCCATTAAGGACTTCGCAAACGAGATGGGTGTGAGTCCGGCGATTGTAGCAGGAAAAATACGAAGAGAGGCAGACAACTACACGATTCTAAAGGACATGGTCGGACAGAGTGAAGTGAGAAAGTTATTTCCAGGGGAATATGATGAACTATGATCATCTCCATTATGTGCCATGTCTTAGATGGAAGCTGGGTGAATACCAGGCCATGTTACAACTTCCCATAGCAACGAAACAGGGGCTCATGCCACTCATAGAGGTCCCAGAGATTGGCTGGGATTTTGAACATGAAAAATGGGCAAAAACCATTGATGAACACTTAAAACCGTTTGCCAAACGTGTTCAACAGAAATGGGGGAAGAACGCTTGCTACGTTGATTTGTGCCATATTGGGCCTGCTGAACGGATGACTACTGGAATGCATCCGGTTCGTTTTGTATTTGATGAGTTTCGTGAGATGAAGAGTTTAGCCATTCCAGTGACCGGGTTGGCCAGAGATAAGGTTTACAACCAAGAAGTAAAGAGCGCTGTGGCTACAGATCACCGGGGTGCTTGCCTTAGATTGTCACTAGAACAAGCTGCAAAGAGCTCAACAAAAACAGAAGTGGATTCTCTACTTTTATCTTTGGGGATTCAATTCAATGATTGTGATCTGATACTGGATTTGGACTCCCCCAATTTCCTTCCGCTTGAGGGATTTTCAATGGCCATTCAGGCTATTGTGAAAAGACTCCCAAGTTTAGACAAATGGCGTTCTTTTACGCTCATTGGCACTTCTTTCCCCGAGACAATGGGTGGGATTAAAATTGGAACGGAAGTGATCCCTCGCAATGAATGGAGATTGTACAAACTATTGGTCGCGGGTTTTAAGGAAGAGGGGCTTCGCCTTCCGGCTTTTGGTGATTATACGATAACAAATCCAAAGATTCTTAACCTAGATATGAGACTTGTGAAACCTTCCGTAAAAATCATATATACCATGGATGATGGATGGTGTATTGCCAAGGGAAGAAACTATAAGGATTATGGTTTGGGCCAATACCACGGGCTGAGTGGTCAAATCATAAGCTCAGGCTATTACTATGGTTCGCTTTTCTCA
>Ga0307990_1001131_pt1 | contig 22761 bp, 31 predicted proteins | sample EllFjometagen129_FD_203168 | JGI IMG/M metagenome (GOLD analysis project Ga0307990, IMG submission 203168) | Marine microbial communities from Ellis Fjord, Antarctic Ocean - #129 | ecosystem: Environmental > Aquatic > Marine > Unclassified | place: Southern Ocean | collected 2014-10-08
AGTCTTAATACAATCATTATACAAAAATCAATGGAAGATAGGATCAAACCTGTAGCCATCTCAAGATATGTTAGACAATTAATAGTAGAGCATATAGTTGAAGAAACTACACCAGAAAAACAATTAACAAAAAATAAATAAACGATGTCAAAAGAACACGAAGATAATATCCAAAAGGAATTCGATAAAGCTGAAGCAGTTCAATTAGAGGCTACCGAAACTCCTAATGAAGTAGTACAAGACTTAGGAAAGGTTGATACTAACAGACAAATGAATAAAATTACTTCAGATGATCCTGAAATTAAAAGGTTAAATGCGATGGTTGGTTATACCAGGCTAGATCTTAGTAGCTTCCCGTCTAAGGGTAAATTTTATAGAGATGATTTTGAGGTTCACATTAGACCTGCAAAGGTTGCTGAAATTAGAAGTTTTTCAACTATTGATGAAAACAATCTTAGGGAAGTAGATGAAGGTTTAAATAATCTTGTAATATCATGCTCTAAGACTGTGTATGGTACGCAGCGAGGATCTTATAAAGATATTCTTGAAGAAGACAGAATTTATTTAATACTTTCTATTAGAGAATTAACATTTAAGACAGGTGAGCATACATTAATGATGCCAGTTTCAAGTAAAGCTTGTAAATCTTCAATGTGTAAATCTCAAGAATCTGTAGAATTAAGAACTAATAATTTACAATTTAATTCTGTTGTAGAAAAATTTGAAAAATACTATGATGAGGGTGATAGATGTTATTCTATTGCTACTAAGAATTATGGTGTTATTCAAATGGCACCCCCAACTATTGGAATCATGAGAGCTATAACTGATTATATCAGAGATAGAGAAGAGAATAACAAGAACTGGGATAAATCTACTCTGGCTATCTTACCTTATTTACAGAGAGACTGGAGGGGCTGGACTGAAAAAGATATTTTTGCTAAAATTACATCCTTTCAAGGGTGGGATTCTACAAAATATACAATTGTCTACAGGTTAGCTGAAGATATGAAAGTCGGTGTTAAACCTGAGATGGTATTCCCATGTAAAAGCTGCAGTGAGGAGGTCACTGTGCCGCTCACGTTTCCCGGCGGCATCAAGGCTCTATTCCTTATTCCAGATATCTCTACTGAACTTCTTTAAAGTTCGAGTATTATTATTAGAAAAGTTGCATCTCCAGCCATCAGAGTTGGATTTGCTTCCTTTCTATGAATATGAATATACGTTGGAGATATTTAATGATTTATTAAAAGATCGTAATAAACAAGAAGCACAAAATACTAAAGACACACAGGATAAATACAATATGGATGGGATGAATGCGCAAGCTCAAAAGAATATGAGCCAATACAAAATGCCTTCGTTACCAAATATGAATATGCCCAAATTGTAAAAAATAAAATCTAAATGGCTGTCGCAACTATTAAAGACTTATTGGATCCATTATCAAAGATTCAAGCTACATCAGAATCATCAGCAGAATCACTAGACGCTATAAATATAGCACTAGGTACTCAGATAAAGGGTGACGAAGCTATCATACGAAAATTAGATGAACTTATTAAAGTTAATAGTGGTGTAGAATTAAATGCACTAGACATTAAAATGTTAGTGAATCTTAGGAAGCAGACTAAGTTGCTTCAAGCAATTGCTGCAAAGAAAGGTGGAGCTGGTACTGCTGGTGGTGGTAAAGGTGCTGATACTAAAGGCTTTAAAGAAGGCGCGCAAGCATTAGGTTTATTAGGTGCTGGTGCAAAAACGATGGCAGCTGGTATGCTATTATTTAGTATAGTTCCAAAGGGTGGTATTAAAAAGTTTAAAACTGCATTATTTGATATTTATGAAATAATGGGCAAGCTTGATGGGAAGAATGTTAAAGAAGGTGCTGAATCATTTAAAATAATATCAGATTCTATTGGTAAATTTGCAGTAAATTTAGTAAAAGCAACTTTACTTTTACCGATAGCCTTTTTAGGCATAAAATTATTAGGTGTAGTTATTAAGGCTTTAATACCTACATTTGAAACTTTAGGTAAGCAATCAAAGAAAATAAATAAAGGTGCGAAGTCATTAGACCTAATGGGGTCTTCCCTATTATCTTTTGCCAAAGGGTTAGTTTTAGCCGGTTTAGCTGCTATTGTTGGTATTATTGCAATACCATTTTTAATTATTAGTATGGTTTTAATAGGTGGTGCTATGGCTTTATTAGGAAAGTTATCAAAACCAATAAGAAAAGGTGCACGGGCACTAGATAAAATTGGTGATGCATTAAAATCATTTGCTCTAGGTTTGGCCGTATTTGCATTAACTACATTTTTTATTATGATGCAACCTATGATCATAGTAGGAATGGTTGCTTCATTAGTATTAATTGGTGGTGCAGTAGCATTACTTGGTGTATTTAATAAACAAATAAACAAAGGTAGTGTCTCATTAGCATTAATGGGAATAGGTTTAGCTATATTTGGTTTAGGTTATGCAGTATTTGCATTCACTGTTGCTAAAACTGCCCCAACCCTGGAGGCTATAGCTATACAAGCAGGTATACTTATAGGAATAGGAGTAGTGACAGCAATATTAGGTTCAATGTTTAGTTTAATTATACAGGGTGCCCTTTCATTAGCGGTGATGGGTTTAGGTTTATTAGTCTTTGGTTTGGGTTATACACCATTTGCATCAGCTACTAAAGGTACTACCTTAGGAGATATCGGAGTGCAGGCAGGTGTACTTACTGCATTAGGATTAGTATTTGCAGCAGCCGGGGTTGGTGCACTGTTTATTGGAGCAGGTGCAATTGCCTTTGCTGCTGTTGGTGGAGCTCTACTTTTATTAGCCCCAGGTTTACAAGCAATTAAAAAGGTTGATTTTACAGAAGATGATTCTGTTAAATTAACTACGATGTTATCTGGTGTTAAAGCAGCATTCTTAGGAACAGATGGAGAAGATTCAGGTGGGTTCTTTAGTATGATAGGTGGCGCGATAAGCGGAGCAGTTGATTCAGCTAAGATGATTGCAGCAGCAGCTGGCTTTGCAGCAGCAGGTATAGCATTAACTAAATTATCAGAAGGATTAAAAGCATATCAAAAAGTTAATTGGACTAATGAACAGAGTTTAGAGTTAGCAACAGTATTAACAGGAATTAGTGCAGCATTTGCACAGGCTGGTGGGGAAGCAGCAACTCCTACTGGATTATTTGGTGCAGTATTTGGAAATGCATTTAGTCCTAATGCCACAAAGAAAGGCATCGATGCAGTGATGGGTGCAGGAAAGGCATTAACTAATATAGCTGAGGGTTTAAAAGCTTTCCAATCATTAGTAGAAAGTGAAGTTGACTTTGATGTATTGGGTGTTGCTATTAGCAAAACGGTTGGTTTTGTACAAAGAGCATTCGCGGCTGTTGCATCAGAGGGTAATGTAGAAGCAGGTGGATTCTTTAATAATCTATTTGGAATTGAAAAGAATAAAGTACAAGAAGGTATCGATTCTGTTGATGGCGCAGGGAAAGCATTAACAGGTATTGTAAAAGGATTATCTGCATTTCAAAAATTAGTAGAAAGTGAAGTTGATTTTGATGCAGTTGGCGCAGCCATATCTAAATCAGTAGGGTTTGTACAAGAAGCATTTGCTGCCGTTGCCGATCAAGGTAATGTGAAAGCTGGTGGTTTTTGGGGTTCTCTGCTTGGTATTGAAAAGAATAAAGTACAAGAAGGGATACAATCAGTACAGGGTGCTGGTGATGAATTAAAGAAAATTGCAGATGCTCTATCTACATTCTCTGGTTTAAAAGATCCTGAAGCAACAGCTGGTAAGATTAAGGCTGTATTAGGAATGGTTGGTGCTGCATTTGCGTCGATTGGTGGTTCAGAGAATGAAGAGACTGATGGCAATTGGTTTATATCATGGGATGAAAATAAAATACAAAAAGGTATAGAGGCAGTAGACGGTGCTGGTGACGCATTAGTTGATATAGCAACAGGCCTAAAAGCATTCAGTGGAGACTTTGATCCTGTAGCAGTTGCAACATCCATTGGAACTTTATTAACTTCTATTGGAACTGCATTCAGTGATCTTTATGCAACTAACCCACTTATATCTACACAATTACACGACTTCTCCACATTCATTGTAACATTAGGAGATGTAGCAGAAAAAGGATTATTAGATAAAGCAGCAGATGGCATTTCTAAAATTGCAGATTCTATTAACAAAATAGATATCGACAAAACAGTTGCATTCGGTGACTTATTTAAATCAAGTGCAAAACTTTCTGAAGATGATGACGCATATAAAGCTTTAGCTAAAGCAGTTGAAGATATAAGAGACATGATGGCTGATAGTGGTGGTGCTACTGACAGTGGTGGTGGTTTCCTAAGTGGTGCAAAAGATCTACTAGGCTTTGGTCCTTCTGCTCCAGCAAAAGTAGCTGCAAAGGGACCAGATCCAATGAAACGATTAAATTCTACATTAGGAAGGTTAGAATCTGCTATTACTGCATTACCAACAAATATTCAAACCATGAAGCTTGAGGTTACTCTTCCAAACCAATAACAAATGTTAAAACTACTTATATCGTATATTAGTAAGTACCTAAGGAAGCAAAGCCCTCCAGTTGATGATTATGACGATTACAACCCCGATAGTGATAAAATGTTCTAAATAAAACTTTTTTTATTAAAACTAACTTTAATTTTGGCTATATAAAATATAATAATAACAAAGTTAAAAGTATAGTATGAATAAAAATATAGTTTGGTTTGATTTAGAAACCACAGGAATAAGTACATCCACAGATCGTATCATTGAGATATGCATGATCAAAACAGATTTAGATGGTAATGAAATTGAATCTTATCATTCATTAGTTAACCCAGGAATAACGGAGATGAGGGCTGAGGCTCAAGATAAACACGGCATCTCAATTGAAGACTTAGTTGATCAACCTTCTTTCGAATCTATAGCATCTGAAATAAATGACTTTATTGGTGATTGTGACTTAGGCGGTTATAATGCATTATTCTTTGATGTACCATTCTTATGCGAGGAATTTATGAGATGTGGTATAGCATTCAATCATAGGAGCCGAGCTGTAATGGATCCTTTCCTTATATACAGCAATTACGAAAAAAGAGATTTAACTAATACTTACAAAAAATATACAGGTAAAGATTTAGAAGGTGCCCATAGAGCTGAGGCTGATGTAAGAGCTACAATGGAAATATTCCAAGTACAACGAGAATTATATTCGATGGCAGCAACAGCCGAAGAAATTGATAAAGAAGTTAACACACGTAGAGCTGATCAAGTTGATCTAGGTGGTAAATTAAAATTTGCAGATGTTGATGAAAAAAGAACTATCGTGTTTAATTTTGGTAAACATAAAGGAATTCCATTTAAGACTGTATTTGCAAATGATGCTAGATATCTATCATGGATAATTGAAAAGGGTGAGTTTTCTCAAGAGCTTAAAATAATTTGTAAAAAACTAATTGCAAAATTTAAAGAAGAAGAAAATAAAAATATAGAAATGCCATATTAATCTTTCAGAAAGTAAATTAATTTGTTATTATTATAATATACTGAACATAAACATAAAAACAATGAATAGATTCCAACACGCTAATTTATCTTCGATGATATCTTTTCACGGCCACGAAGTAAAAGCTTCTAAACAAGACCTAGAAAAAGTATGTGGTGAAGTAATGTACAGCGACAACGACATTAATGAAAAAGTACAAAACGAATGGGAAATGCAATCAGAAGATGGTACACCATTTACTATATATGATTGGAAAGAGTATCGTGAATATGAAGATACTGAAAAACTAGTTTGGCATATTGGTGCAGAGAATAGATTTGGTGCAAAGAAAGGTTATGAAGAATTAGCTAGATCATTTCATTTACACCCAAAGATTAATTATAATATATAAAGAGAATAGAGTTCTTTGATTTAATGGGGGCGAACGGTTTTTGACAATCTGATTGAAATAAAAACTACAGTGCCGGGTGATGACCTACATCGATTGTTTAAGTGGAAACGCTGAACTTGCAATGGCAGCCTAGTATCTAGGACCAATGCACACCATGTTACTGAGTATACTTGTAAGTGACTAAGGTGTAAAAGGAAGTAGTATAGGTGTACCTGGGCGAGATATTAAAAACCACCTTAAGAGTTTTAAAATTGACGCAGTTTTGGAAAGTTATGCTTAAAACTTTATCCTAAGCTGTAAGAAATGTTTTTAGGGAAACTTATTGGACGTGGGTTCGAATCCCACCGCCTCCACAAATTATTAAAAATACAAACAACATGAAAACAGACTATGACTATGTAATAAAAGCAATAAGGAATAAAAGTAACAAACATATTCATCTTCCTGCTCTTAGAAAACTTATATCTCTTTTTGAACTTAAATGGAATTCTACTAAAAGTAAAAGATATGAAGTTTATTTATACTCTCTTACTATTAATCTTAAAAGATCATTTAGGTAAACAAATTTAAAATTGACTATATAAAAATAAAAATATGGCCGTGAACATCGAAAAGAAATACCAAAAATTAACAGACACAGAACATGTATTGTTAAGACCTGGTATGTATGTAGGTTCGATTAAACCGCATACTGAAGAGGTGTTTTTACCAATGAAAGGTAAAGATCAATTTCAACTTACCGAAGTAACTTATAACCCAGGCTTTCTTAAACTCTTTGATGAAATAGTTTCCAACTCAGTTGATGAACATAAAAGAAATACAAAACTTAATAAAGTTAAAGTAGATATAGATATGTCAACTGGTTTAATTTCTATTTGGGATAATGGAGGTATACCTGTAAAGATTCATAAAGAGTATGATGAGTGGGTACCAGAAATGATCTTTTCAAATTTAAAAGCTGGTAGTAATTTTGATGATACTGAAGATAGAATTGTTGTTGGAACTAATGGTGTAGGTAGTACATTAACAAATATATTCAGTAAAGAATTTATAATAGAAACTTGTGATGGTAAAAAACAATTCGCTCAGACTTTTAAAAATAATATGTCTGAAAGAACTAAAGCTAAAATTACCAACAAGAAAACTGCATATACAAAAATAACATATCTTACTGATTTTGAAAGATTTGGTTTAAGTGGTATTGATAAGAATCATTACTTGATGATAACAAAAAGACTTATTGACATTGCAGCATGTAACCCTACCCTTAAAATATTTTTAAATAATAAACCAATTGCATTTAGAACATTTAAAGATTATGCAAACCGTTATGTCACTCCAGTATTTTATGATCAATCAGAACATTGGAAAATTGGAATCGGTCATTCAACGACAGGATTTAAAGCAATATCATTTGTAAATTCTGTAGAAACTAAAGATGGTGGTACACATGTTAATAATATAGATTGGCAAATTACATCTTATCTTAGAGAAAAAATTAAAAGGAAGTATAGGGTTGATGTAAAACCTTCTGAATTAAGACAACATTTATATTTGTTTATCAACTGTACTGTTATTAATCCATCATTCTCAGCCCAAACAAAAGAAAAGTTAATTACTCCACCTAAAGATTTTGGTACAAGTCATGTATTAAGTGAAAAGGTTTTAAAACAAATTCTAAATTCTGAAATTATACAATCTGTTTTGGATTGGATTCAGAGAAAGAATGAAGCTGATGAGAGAGCAAAACTTAGAAAATTAAATAAAGGTTTAGATAAAACTAAGGTTCTTAAATTAATAGATGCAAAGAAACGAGGTGATAGAGAAAAATGTACACTTGCAATATTTGAAGGTGATTCTGCATCATCAGCATTTAGGAGATACCGAGAACCACAGTATCAAGGAGCTTTTCCATTAAGAGGCAAATTTATTAATGTTAGAGAATTACCTGCATCTAAGGTTGTACAGAACAAAGAGGTACAATCAATGATGGCTGCTATGGGTTTAAAGATCGGACATGAGCCTAAAGACTTAAGGTATGGAAAACTATTATTGTATACAGATGCAGATGTAGATGGTAACTCTATTGCGGCATTACTAATTAACTTCTTAGGTAAATATTGGCCAGAGTTATTTACTGAAGGTCGGATTTTAAAAGTAGAGACACCACTTATGGTTGCAAAGAAAGGTAAAGAATCATTAAACTTTTATTCTGATGATGATTATAAAACATGGGAATCTAAACAAAAGAACCTCAATAACTGGTCAATTGAATATAAGAAAGGGCTTGCTGCACTAGAAGATGTAGAATACAAAGAGATCATTAGAAGCCCGAGAACATTCACTCTTACAAAAGATAGTGGATTTAACAATACTTTAGATATATGGTTTTCTAAAGACTCTACACCACGTAAAAGTAAGATATTAGGTGAAGATGTAATAATCAAAAATAACAAATCATTATTTTAAATGAAAAGAAATAGAACAGTAACATCTTTTTTTGATAAAGAATATCTAGAGTATGCCAATTATGTAGTTCGTTCTAGAGCTATACCAAGTTGCATAGATGGTCTTAAACCAACGCAGCGAAAGGTAGTTTATATTGCTAATAAGATATGGAAAACTGGTAATGAAAAACCAATGAAACTGTTTCAACTTGCAGGTAGAGTAGCAGCTGAGGCATTTTATCATCATGGTAATACTTCGTTAGAATCTTCAATGGTCGGTATGGCTCAGAAATTTAAAAACTCATTACCATTATTACAGGGTGTAGGTCAGTTTGGTTCTTTAAGAAGTCCAGCGGCAGGTGCTCCACGTTACATAAGTGCAAAACTCCATCCTAATTTTAGATTACTTTATCAAGATTTTGATTTATTAGAAAATAAAATAGAAGAAGGTGAAAAAATAGAACCAGCATTCTTTTTACCAATTGTACCAACTGTTATATTAAATGGTACATCAGGTATTGCTGTTGGTTTTGCTACTAATATATTAAATAGAAATCCTAAAGATGTAGTAGATGCATGTATTTCTACTCTTAATAATAAAAGCATGAAAGTATTAGCACCGTGGATTGAAGAATTCAAAGGTACTTTTACTAGAGATTTAGAAAATCCTAAAACTTGGAAGATCAAAGGCAAGCATCAAATTATTAATACAACAACAGTAAAGATAACTGCAATTCCCCCAAACTATACTTATGAAAGATATGAAGAAATATTAAATCTTTTAATGGAGAAAGGTGTTATAACAAGTTATGATGATAATTCTTCAGAAACAATTGAATACATATTAAAATTCAGAAGGTCAGTATTAAGTAACTTAGTTTCAAAAGGTAAATTAGATAATGTACTTAGATTAAATACACAAGAAACTGAAAACCTAACAACTATTGATGAAAATGGAGAACTTAAAATATTTGGAAAGGCTGAAGATATTGTAAAACATTTTGTTGATATAAGATTAAAATGGTATCAAATAAGAAAAGATTATTTAATAGACAAGACAGAAAAACAATTATCATTAGTTACAAATAAAGCTAGATTTATTAATGATATTATCAAGGGTAAGTTAAAAATAAATAATGTACCTAAAGAAACTATCATCAATTATCTTAAAACTAATAAGTATGATACGGTTCATAGTTCTTATGATTATCTTTTGTCAATGGCAATTCATTCATTAACAAAAGAAAGATATGAAAAGCTATTATTAGAAAAGGCAAATTGTATTATTGAATTAAAAACTTTAAAAGGTACTAATCCTAAGGAGATGTATTTAACTGATCTTAAAAAATTAAAGGCATCAATTAAGTAAACAAACATTAAGTTAATGCATATAAAAATAAATCAAATACTTATGAAGACTTTTAAAGTTTACACCAAAACACACCAGATATTTGCCATTAGGGCAACCACTATGTCTGATGCATGGGAATGGCTAGCCCAAACTAAAAGTTTAAGTATTGAGCAAGCTAAAAATTTATATAAATTAAAAATTAAACAAAATGATAAAAGAACAATCGTCAACAGTTGATTCATCAATGATCAACAAATATGTGTATAACTTCGCTACTAAATCTCTTAAAGTAGAATTTACAGGTGGTGCATTATATGAATACTCAAATGTAGATCCTGATTTATATGATAACTTATGTAAAGCAGAATCTATTGGTAAATTCTTTAATGAGAAAATTAAAAATAACTTTGATCATATTCAACTTTTAACAGATTAACTATGAATAAAAATATAATTTATGACGCGCTTAAATCTCAATTTGAGGCACAGCGACAAAAAGCATTAGCAACATTAACAATTTACATGACCAACCCAGTTGGTATAGGTGAACACCCACAGCATATAGATGAAATGGTAACAATTGCTAAATCATTAGCAGAGGCCGATGATGTTCTTGCAACATTAGAAAGAACTTTTGAAACTGAGCAGGAAGATACGAATGAATAAAACTATATTAATAGGAAAGGCCGCTGCTGGTAAAGATCATATGAGAAAGGTTTTAGAGGGTAGGGGTTTTACATACGGTACTTCCTATACAACAAGACCTCCTAGGAAAGATGAAATTGATGGACAAGATTATTATTTTATATCCGAAAAAGATTTCAAGAATTTCGCAGATAATAATTATTGGTACGAATATGTAGAATTTAATGGGTGGTTTTATGGTACAAGTTATGAACAATTCCAATTCACATGTAATTTATTTGTAATGACACCTAAAGGAGTTGAGGCAATTAATCCTATTGATAGAAAAAACTGTACTATCATATATTTAGATATACCTTTAGCAATTAGAAAAACAAGACTAGAAAGAAGAGGTGATATGAATGATAAAATTCAGAGAAGAATCGATGCTGATGATTTAGATTTTGCTGGATTTAACGACTATGATATTGTAATAAACAATCCAAATTTTTAACTATATAAAAATAAAACAATGAGTAAATTTATTATTATAGAAGGTACCGATAATGTTGGTAAAGATACACAGCAAGATCTAATTATAGAAAATATGAGTGATCACGTTTTCCACAAACTTCATTATTCTTCATTGCCTTTTAAAGATGATAAAGATAAGCATGCAAATTATTCAAAAAAGTTATATGAAACAATGTTTCAATTAATGATGAAATCTAAGCTTGCAAGTAAACCAGGTGATTTAGATATTAATTTTATTTTTAATAGATCTCATTTGGGTGAAACTGTTTACTCACCATTATATAGAGGTTACTCTGGTGATTATGTTTTTGATATTGAGAAAAAGTACACAAAGGCACTAAGAGAAGATCTATATTTAATTACGTTAGTTAATGATCCACATACAATATTAAAAAGAGATGACGGTAAATCTTTTTACGGTAATGAAGAAGAAGTTAAAGCCGAGGTTGAAGGATTCACTAGAGCTCATCGTAAGAGTTCTATTAAGAATAAATTATTAGTTAATGTAGGTACTATGAGTGCAATAGAAGTTTCAAATATACTTGTAGATTTTTTAAGTCATGAGAATACTATAACTGGGGATAATAAACAATTAGAATTATTTAAATAATGTCAAAGGCCGAAGAATTACTTTACAAAGCGCATGCAGAAGGATTAAAAGATGAAGTCTTTGTTGAATCCAAAAAGATGAGATCTGAGGATTCCAAATGGTTGCATGGAGAATATAGTGATTGTTTAGAAGAAGCATATAGAAGAGTTAAGGCTCGCAAAAATAAAAAAAATGAGAACATATAGAGGCGATACATTTGCAGAGGTTTATGAAAAAGCATTAAGAGATACTTTAGAGAATCCAGATTATACTTCTAAACCAAGAGGTATGGTAATTAAAGAAATTTGTAATGCAGCATTAGTTATAGATGATCCGTATTTTCCACTTTATGAAAATATTAAAAGGAGTAGTCAATTTAAATATATTGCAGGTGAAACTATTTGGTATTTTACAGGTAGAAAGGATATTGATTTTATTAGTAGGTATTCTAAATTTTGGAGACAATTAGATAATGGAGATGGTACTGTAAATTCTGCTTATGGTAATCTTATTTTTAAAGAAAGGTTAACTGATGGGAGAAATCAATACCAATGGGCATTAGATTCTTTGATAGAAGATAAAGATTCAAGGCAAGCAATTATTCATTTTAATAAACCGTCACATCAATGGAAAGGCAATAAAGATTTTGTATGTACTCTTAATGGAATATTTCAAATTAGAGATAACAGATTAAACTTTACAGTTGATATGAGATCAAACGATCTTATCTTAGGAACTGCAACTGATGTAGCGTTTTTTTGTTTATTACAGCAGCAAATGTTGAAACATTTACAATTTCGTTATCCTGAATTAAAAATGGGTTCATATACTCACATAGTTCATTCTCTCCATATTTATGAAAGACATTTTGGATTAGCAAAAGAAATGCTAAACAATTCATTTTCTCATATGTCTTATCCATTATTAAAGAAGAATTTAATTACTACAAAAGGTGATCCTACCGATAGCATGAATTTATTAGAATCTGATATTATTTTAGGAATTGACGGTGAGTTTTTCATTGATCCACTATTTGAATGGTTAGCACTTAATAGTAACGGCAACGATATATAATAAAATAAAATATTTTAGTGAAACACTTAAAATTATTTGAGCAGTACTTAGCAGAAAAGAAAGACAATAGTGAGTCGGACTTGCGCAAACTTTATGTAACAGTTAACACAGAAACTGGGCACCAATCTTTTAAGCATGAAGGTTCTGACGCATTTCAACACATAGGACAAGATAATATAGATACAATTAAACTGGATCCTAATATTCCTATATTAAATTATAACACAATACTTACTGATAAGATTACTAAGAAATTCCCAAAGAATTTTGTATACAACCCAAATGAAGAAGTAGAGAAATCAGCATCAAAAAAGCTCTTTCATGAAATTATAGGAGAAAACCCAAATATACCCAAAACAGTTTATAATGAAAAGGATGCATTAAAGATAGGGTTTCCTTTAATAGCAAAACCAACAGAGGGTCATTCAGGAGTAGGTATTCAAATATTTAAAAATAAAGATGAATTTGACAAAGCAGATCAATCAAACTTTGATGTATACTCACAATACATAGACAAGAAATCTGAGAACAGAATTATTAACTTTAAAGGTAAACCTTTTGTATGGTTAGAGAGACAACCTATAAATGAAAAAGCTAAGAGTGGTGACGGTAAGGCTGGTAAGGAAATGGTATTTGAATATACTTTAAAAGATCCTTCTAAACTTCCTGATAATTTTGCTAGTGTAAACAAAGTTTTTTGTAAAAAGTTTCCAACCCTTCCACTATTGTGTTTTGATTGTATGGAAGATCAAGATGGTAAAGTTTATATTATTGAAGCCAATACTATGACAGGTGTTCCATTTGACATAGTAATAGATTTATACAAGCTAATTTTTAATGATTTTTACAAAAAACCAGTAAATTCTAAAACTAAAGCTGAGTTAGATATTTTATCTAAGAAATTAATCAAAAGAACCATGAAACGAGATAATAGTCAATATGGTGGTACTGAGTGGAAGATTGATAAATAAAATAAAATTATTGAAAAAAGTTCTTGAAAAGTTTTCAGTTCCCAATTAAATTGTTTATATTTATACTGTATTATATGAAACAATACGTTGTAAACTAATTATATGACTAAAGAAATACCAAAAGATTTTTATATTACATCCGATACATGGTTCGGTAGACCACAGATTCTTCAAATTGCCAATAGGCCGTTTGATAACATAGAAGAAATGAATGCTACTCTGATTAAAAATTGGAATAAGAAAGTAAAGAAAACTGATGTGGTATTTCATTTAGGCAATTTTGCATGGGATCCAACAACAGCTAGAAAAGTACTTAAAAAATTAAATGGCAAAATCTATTTTATAAAAGGTAATCAAGATTTAGCTTTGGAAGAAATTATAGATGATTTCCCTGATGCAGAAATCATGACTCAAACTATTGCAGAATTAACTGATTTTGATACTATTCTTTGTCACTATCCATTGGCAGTATGGAATGGTAAAGATTCAGGAACTATTCATATGCATGGTCATACAGTATTCTCACATAAAACCAATCTTACAATTGAACGTAGATTTAATATATGTACTGACTTTTGGGAATACTCCCCAATAAATTACCTAACTTTAAAAGATTTTCTGAATGGCTAAACAAATAAAAAAGACTTACAAAGAACTTGCAACAGAGTTTAAAAAGACAAGAAGCGAAAAAGTTTATAATGAACTATATGCTAAAATGAGACCAGGTTTAAGGTCATACGTAAACAATATTGTAAAAGATCCTAATGTTACTGAGGACATCGTATCTACAACACTAACTACAGTATATTTAAAAATTGAACAATATAACGAAGATTATCAAATTACAACATGGGCATATCGTATTGCATATAATGAATGTATAGGATGGATTAGATATAGAAACAGAAAAGTAAGTATGAATGTATTTACTGATAATGGATTCGACCCACCAACACATATGTTACCTACAATAGAACCAAAAAGTGGATTGCCGTGGACTACTGAAGATGATTATTGGGAAGCTGAACATCTTTTGGTAGAAAAAGTAAGGTTAACAACAGAAGCAATAAAAGCGTTACCCCCAATGTATAGGAGATTTATGGAAGAACGATTCTTAAATAAAAAATCTTATAATGATATTTTAAATATAATGTCTGACTCTGAAAAAGGTATAAATTTACAAACAGTTAAGAACAGGATTTTTAGAGGAAGGAAAATAGTCAGAAAACAACTAGAAAGTATGAAAGTATTTGCTGAAGCCTAAATACATAATTAACAAACAAAACAATGTACATAACAAATCTATATAAAGAGATAAGTATTTGGTCAAAGATTAGAAAGATAGCCAAAGAAAACCAAACCAAGCTAGCAGAAAAAGGATTCCGTGTTGATTGGGTAGGTAGAATCTATACAGTTATTAATTTACCTGAAGAAGTAGTATCAGCACCAATCTCGCAAGAAGGTTATGTGTTAATGCAATTAAGAGAACACGATAAGTTGTTTTTGGATTTAGGTATTGCTGATTATGTTTCTCCAGAATTTAATCCTATACCTGATACAGATTCATTTCTTTTAGTATTATCAGCCGATAGAGACTATTTTAAATTTTGGCCCCTTATAAAATCTTTAGGTAAAACTACATTATTATTAATTATACTTAGAGTATGCTATGTAGTGTTAAGCTCGTACAATGAAAAAATATTAGAATTATGGAACCAGATGATAAGCCTGCTATTTTAAGCAATGTTAACAAAATTGAGAATAAATTAAAAGAATTAGAAAAAGAAAAAGAAACTATTCAACAAAGCTGCATTCATAAAGATGGATTTGATATTGGTTTTGATGAAAGTAAAACTGTTAAGAAATATTGTTCAGCATGTAAACGAGAGATTGGGTATGCATCAAAGGAAGAACAAGATAATTTTTTGAATCCACAAAGTAAGTAATCCAAGATAAAGAATGCCAGTAGCTTAGTTGTTACTGGTTTTTTGTCTTAAACTTTATTCTTTTGATGCATATAAAAATAAACATATTATGTCTACAGAACAATCATTAACAACAACCGAAACTATAAATGGTAAAAGATACTATAATATCGGAGAAGGTAAAAAATATCCTTCAGTAACAACTATCTTGGGTGCAATGACAGATAAATCTGGGCTGGATGTATGGAGAAAACGAGTTGGTGATAAAGAAGCAGATCGTATTTCTAAATTCTCTGCAAATCGTGGAACTGTTATGCATCAATTATGTGAATACTTTCTAGGATCTAAAAAAGAAACTATTAAAGAAAGGCTTATTGATGCACAGACTCTTATTATACCCTTTGTAAAAGAAAATGGTTTTACTGATGAAGAAGCAACTATAGGCAGAAAACTATTCTTTAATTTTTATAATGCAAAATGTTTTGATCGCATTGCTAACATAGTGTCTATTGAAGATACACTATGGTCACCTCAGATGGGAGGGTATGCAGGTAGAGTAGATATTATATATGAAAATGAAAAAGGGTATCTAGTCATCTTAGATTTTAAATCATCTAAAAAAGCTAAAAGAGAAGATTGGATAGAAAATTATAAAATGCAAATTGCTGCATATTCATTAGCTTATTGGGAAATGCACAGTAGAAAACCACAAGGTGGAGAAATTTGGATAAGCAATGAAGCTGAAGGATTTCCACAAATTTTTGAAATGACATTTGACGAGATAACTAAATATGGTAAAATGTTTTTGGGTTTAGTAAAGGAATTTCATAATAAGTATGTTCTTGAACCGAATATATAAAAAAAATCAAATTCGATGTTTATTAAGAATTATAAAGAATTTCTTTTCGAGGTTAGAGACAAAACCCACACTAAAGCTGGCGATAAAGTAGATAAAGCTCATAAAGATGGTAATCTTAAAGGTTCAGATAAGGAATTAGAAAAGCAAATAGAAGATGAACTCGAAGAAGTTGCCGAAGACTGCCCAAGATGTGGAGAGCATATCGATGCTTGTGAATGTGCCAAGAAGGACCCATGGTCAACACAAGTTTATCACAGAACTCCAGCAGGAGATAAACAAACAGCAACACCAAAACAAGAATTCAAATAATAAAATAATGAATAAATTCAACAAGTTTTTTGCAGATCACGGTATTAAGATAATTATAGTTATAATGATACTAACTTATTTTAAATCATGCAGTGTTGATTCGGAATTAAACCTAGTTAAAAAAGAACTTAGGATCAAGCATGAATCAACCGCACAAATAAAACAATTAATCAAAGATCTTCCAACTAAGACTGATATTATCATTGAAGGTCTTAAGGCTGAGAAGAGAATGATACAAGGAACTGATAGGAAAATGCTAGATGTTCAACGCCAAAACGAAATCGAGCGGTTAATCGATGCATTAGAAAAAGAAAACTAAATGTGGCCAATACACCTATAATACCTGGAGTACCTACTCCAATAAGCGGAGATCCAAAATGTGCATTAACATTATGTGGTAGAATCATTGCTCAAGTCGATTGTATTATTGTAATAATGCAAGGAACTAGTGCATGTATTGATATACAGTTTTTCAGTAAAGATGGAAAGGTCTTAGATTTAAATAAGTTCAGTGAAATTCAAATTATGTTATATAATGAATTTGATTGTACTATAGCTAATTTCTGGTGGCCAGCAGTTCCTACTGGATGTAAAGGATTAATAATGACTATACTACAATACACTGATTCAAATGGTGTAATTCATAATGAAGGTTTAGTAAGAATATGTTTAGATCCTACGTGTACAAAAACTAGCCCAAGTGCTATTTTCGCTGAAATTTTATTAACTGAATTAACAACAGCTGGAACAGCAGATGTTTCTGGTATTCCATGCTTACAAGTTGCAAAAATTATTCCATCAAGAATTTATAAAAACGGTTGTGATGATGGCTGTAGTTAAAATATATTAAATATGCAAAAAAATAGATTAGTACATTTAAGTATCATTGGAATATTTGTCAGCTTATACTTTTTAGTAGCTACAATATCAATGATAAATTCGGTTGCCTTCTTTGATTTAGCTCATTCAGGATTAATGAACTGGGCATTAGCTATTGGTTTTGAAATAGGTGCAGCGGCTTCTCTTGCTGCTATTGTTATTTTAGACAAAACTAACAAAACAATGGTATGGGGATTATTCCTTTTATTAACTTCATTTCAGATGATGGCAAATTCATTCCATGCTTTTATTAATTTAGAAAACTATATGGGTTGGGTCGAGCTATTTGGATTAGGAGAAGCAGAACCTTTATATCAGAAAAGAATTTTATCTATTGTAAGTGGTGCTATATTACCATTAGTAGCATTAGGATTTATTAAATCATTAGTAGATTATGTTAGACCAGCTGCAATAGAACCAACAGTAAAGGATGATTTTTCTGACTTAGATGTTACACTAAACGATGGGTTAGAAGAATTAGAAAAAGGAGAAGAATCTATACACCAATCTAATCCTTACCCAACTAAAGAAACACCCCCAGCTGTATTCGAGGAGCAACTAGGAGGAGACTTATATTCTCGTGATGCTATAATAGCAAAAATCCCAGTCGAAGTTGGAGAAGTACATATCGCCCCTGAAACATTTAATGCAGTTGCCGATTTTGTAGAAAAGCCAATTCCTACTGTGCAGACTACGCCTGTTGGAGATCCTATAATAATCCCAACAAACACCCAGTCACTTAATACTGAAGCCAAGAAGCCACCATTGACAGCTAGGCCATTTGTAAGAAGTGTTAGTACAAGTGTTCAATCAAAACCATAATCTTTCAATATAACCTGTTGTAAGGTTTAAAAATAAAATAAGAATATGCCTGCACATACATATGAAGATGAAATCTTCCATGAAAAAAGAAAAGTCAAAAATCCAATCACATTCAAACTAAAATTAAATGAAGAACAAAAAATAGCAAAAGACGTTATATTAACAAATACAATTACACTATTAGCTGGTAAGGCAGGATCTGGTAAAACACTACTAGCTTGCCAAGTTGCATTAGATGGATTATTTCGAAGGCATTATGAAAAGATAATTATAACAAGACCAACAGTGTCAAAGGAAGAGATAGGATTCTTACCTGGTGATTTACATGCTAAAATGGATCCCTGGGTTCAACCAATATATCAAAACATGTATAGCTTATATGGAAAAGATAGAATACAGCCTTTTATAGAAAGTGGTCAAATAGAAATTGTACCAGTATCATTCATGAGAGGAAGAACATTTGTTAATTGTTGTGTTATAGTAGATGAAGCTCAAAATATAACTAATGATCAAATGGAAATGATTGTAACTAGAGTTGGTTTAAGATCCAAGATGATTATATGTGGCGATGATAGCCAAGTTGACTTAAAGGGTAAGGCTGACTCAGGTTTTAGGTTTTTATATAATCAAGCATCCAAGATTAAAAAGTTATCATCTATTACACTTTTACAAAATCATAGAGATCCTATAGTAGACGACTTAATACAAGTTTATGAAGAAGAAAACGATAAAAGAACTAGAACTAAAAAATCATTTAAATTAAAATTATGATAATTCAACAGAAAGGAACGGTATTACTTCAATTCTCAGCCGATTGGTGTGGTCCTTGCAGAGCAATGGGACCAACAATAGAAAAATTCAAGGAAAGATCTAAAGTTACATATCAAAAAGTAAATGTTGATACTGATAATAAAATTGCACAAAAGTATGGGGTACGTAATATCCCATGCTTTATTGTTTTAAAAGACGGTATAGCAGTAGGACGACAAGTTGGTATACAATCAGTAGACCAATTATTAGAACTAGTAAAATAAAATAGTATAATGAAACAAAGAATAATAGATTGTCCTAATTGCCATTGCAGTTTTGATATTACAGTAGACTCAAAAGAAGCAAAGTCCAATTATTTATGGATATTTGACAATGGGCACGGTGGTATTATTGATGGTGTATACCAAACAGCAGGAAAGAGATCACCACTATGGCCTGATGGTGAAATTTTATATGAAGGTGAATTTAATCGAAGTATTGTAAACAGGTTAGCTAAACTTTGTACCGATGCAGGTATAGAATATGTTAATTTAGTTGATACACAAGAAGATGTACCATTGTCTGAGCGTACTGATAAAGCAAATGATATTTATCGACAAAGATTAGATCAAGATGGTAAATGTATTTATGTTTCTATTCATGCAAATGGGTTTAGTACTGAATCTGCAAATGGCTGGTCAGTATATACATCAGAAGGTGAAACAAAATCTGATTTAGTAGCAACAGTATTAGCAAGCAATGCAGAAGTTGAGTTTCCAGATGAGCGCATGCGAAAAGATACATCTGATGGCGATGCTGATAAAGAATCTAATTTTTGGGTATTGCGAAAGACTATAATGCCAGCAATATTATCAGAAAACTTTTTCATGACTAATTCAGACAACTGTCATGATTATCTTTTAAGTGAGGATGGTAGGGATAGAATTGCAAAAATTCATTTTGAAATGATACAAGAAATTGAATCAACACAAATAGTATAATAAGTCAAAACTTTGCTGAATACCAGACATCTTGACATAAGATTAAGTAATAACCAGACAATATGTCAGAAATTTCATTGTGGCACGGTTATTTCAGTATAGTATATTAAATAAGGAAACGAATCTTTATTTTAATAAAAAATTAAATAATATGTATACAATTTTTAACGGGTTTAAGCCCGTGCAACAAGCAAGAAAAATAAACGAAAGTATTGATACTTTACTAGGAGATCCTTTTTGGGATGATTTTGGTTCAATATTTAATAAAGACTCTAGGGGCTGGCACAGTACAAAAACTGACAATGGTTGGTTATTAGAAATGGCAGTACCAGGATTTACTAAAGAAGATCTAAAGATTAAAATGACTAATGGTGAATTAAGTGTTGCTTCTACTAAAGAGGATAATGTATGGTTAGGATCTTTTGAAAAACTTTTTACTTTACCTAACGATGCTGATACTAAAAAGATAAAAGCAAAAGTTGAGAATGGTGTATTAATAGTAACCTTACTTATTAAAGAAGATTCAGAAAGTTTTATAGATATTAAATGAAACTAAATAGAGATTAAATGAAACTAAATAGAGATTACAATATATAATATATATAATAAATATATTTAAAATTAAAAAACGTTAAAATGGATAACAAACAAGAAAACCCAAACCCAGAACAAGAAAACCTAACAGGAGATCTTAATGGTCAGCAAGCATTAAATATTTTAGTTCAAGCTGTTAGAATTGCACAAAGTAAAGGTGCATATACACTTGAAGATGCTGAGGTAATTTCAAAAGCTGTCAAGATATTTGCTCCACCAACTCCAGAAGGAGAAGAAGGTGCTAGCACTGATCCGAGTGTAAACGAAGAAGTTGCTGCTGAACCAACTGTAAACGAAGAAGTTGCTGCTGAACCAGTAATGATGAAAGTTAAACAGTAAATTAACTACTTTAATTATAAAGGGCCCCAGTAATGGGGTCTTTTGTAGTTTAATATATAATATAAATACTATTAAAATGGCAACCTTAGAAGATTTACAAGAATATTGTATGGGCAAGAAAATTATTATAGTAGGCAATTCTTCTAGTTTGTTAAATAATAATAATAGAAAGTTAATTGACAACTATGATGTCGTTGTTCGTATTAATAGAGGTTACCAGTATAAGAGGCAGCAGTATGACGACTATATTGGATCTAAAACAAATATCTTATCAATAGGTGTTAAGACTGCTACACAAGCCGCTATTATAATACAAGGTAATTCAGTAAATTATATACTAAGTCCAATTATATATAGTGAAAAACTTAACTATCCTAATGTATATGACATAACACAAGATACTTATAATTCTTTAAAGCAATCTTTAGGAAATGTTAAACCTTCAACAGGTATTAGCACTTATAATTTCTTTAATAGATTTATTGATTTTTCAAGATTAGATTTAATTGGTTTTGATTTCTTTGAAAGTTCTACGAGACAGCGAAATCAGCTTGGACATATTAAAGTAGCAGATCATGATAGTAGTAAAGAAATAGAATTCTTTGAAAATAACCATGATCCTGATAAAACAATAATTCATAAGCTTAAAGGTATTGGGTATATACCTAATAACATACCAACTCACCACCAAACAAATCAATTTTTTTTAAAAAATAATAAGCGGAGATGAAGCGTAGAAACATTAAAAGAGTATCACAACCACCAAACTCATACGGTGATACTGAAAAACAATTTCCAAGAATATCAATAAGATCTGGGAAGCAAGCAGTGATTTCTAATCCTAGGGCTCATATGCAGTCAAGAACTTTTGATAAGACACTTAGAAAAACACTAATAGATCAAATTATTACTCCTATTAAATTTAAGAGTAGTGAATTTACCCAAACTGCAAATGACATTTGTTTTGTTGTAGGAGGAGGGCCCTCTCTTAATGGTTTTGATTTTACTCAATTAAATGGGTTTGATACTATAGCTGTTAATAAAGCTGTTGAATATATTCCTAACCCAACATATTTTATCACAACAGATTACTCTTATTTTACTAAGGCATCATTACCAATAGAACGAATTAAACAAAAAACTAAACATACATATTTTGTAGCTAATATGACTCATGGTTATATGTCTTATCAAAAAGGATCAATAGTTGATACTCGTATGAATTTTGTATATAAAGATCTATACCAATATACAGATGTAATTGAATCTAATAAGACTGATGGTTTTGGTTCATCTTTAGCTGAATTCTCTAATGGTAATAACAGTGGACATTGTGGAATACAGCTTGCATTATTATTAGGTTATAAGAAAATTTACTTGCTAGGATTTGATTTAAATGTTGATGGCCAAACTCACTTCCACCAATCATATAGTGACATAGATCAAAAATCATTTAAAAATAAAGTTAAAAATTACGCGGTTACTTTAAATAATGCGCTAGGATTATATAAAGGATCTCAAGAAATAATAAATTTATCTAATAGTAGTGTTTTAGTAAATTCACCATATATACCTACCCGGTCATTTAATGATGTATTAGTAGAGCGTGGTTATCAATTTCAAGCACCAACTCTTGATAACAGTGATTTAACTAATTTAATGATTGTTGGATATTATACAGTTAATACACCATATGAAGAAGAGGCTCAAAATTTACTTGAATCTCTTAATAAGTTAGGGATTAATCATGATATTAGTGGAGTTAA